>OKVK01000448.1_pt1 | contig 28259 bp, 27 predicted proteins | sample 1604771 | NCBI WGS metagenome assembly OKVK01 (sample SAMN01760906, study PRJEB22395) | human gut metagenome | reverse complement strand
GCTTATTTTAACACAAAAAAGCTCTCAAAAATTTGGTGATGTCTTAGGAATCATGAGATTGATGCTTGGTTGTTATAAACTACAGCTTGTCTATGATACCATTATTTTTCAGAATTTCAAAACGGGTTCTCATAAAATCAAGCATCTTGCCATTGCGCATATCAGCCAAAGTCTGAAGGTCATCCCAATCATACCAATTCTTCTTCCATTCTCTATTCTCGTCAGTTAAATACGAAAATCCCCAAGGGAAATCTTTCCATTGACCTTCTGAAAGTTGAGATGGTTCTTTCTCTTGTGAAAACTTAGGATACTCGTCATCTGGATTACCTGATTCTATCTTAAATTTATGTTTCAGCTCTTCCAGATTAGAATAGTCCCCATTAATAATAGACAATCCATATAACATTCCGCCTTTCTTTGAATTTGGTCGTGAGAAATTTCCAACCACAAATTCTACTTGTGATTGATGTCTCTTCTTACCTACGAAAATCATCCAACCATAATCACTATTCCATGTAGCGATATTACCATCATATTGTTCACGAAGTTCAAGACCGTATTCACCTGCCAATTTTTCAAGCTGATTGCAGAAGTCTCTTCTGATTTTCTCTTTTATTTTTTGTCCATCACGTAAGATACCAAGTGTTACATCTACATTTTCTTCAGAAAGTAACAAATTCAATAATTCTTTTTGATAATTTTCTTCCATAATATGTCTTGTATCTTTTATAAAAGTTATGTATTGCTTAATCACTTCATGAATGCGAGGGCATCCTTTTGATATATCCAAGCACTCATCAAGCCAAGATAAGATATTTGGCTTATTATCAGATAGGTCATAACTCATCGGATAATAAGTTATTTTATCGGAACCCGTAGAATACTCCGAAGCATCTTGACCAGAAGGAGTGAGATATATCAAGATAAAACCCTCATATTTCTTTCCATAATTATAATATCGTTCAAGTTGCTTTTCTTGATCTTGGGCAGGATTGCCATATCTATCAAACTTGTTTTCAATAATGATAGCATGCTTTTTGTCATCATGCAAGAGAATATCTATTTTTCCTCCAGTAGAAGTACCATCCTCAGATATCTCTTTATTGCCCAAATAAACATCCTGGTATTCAACATGACTCGAATTGACATCATATTGAAAATCAAGCTTCAACTCTTTCTTAACCATTTTTAGGAAAGCCTCCAAAAAGCCTTTCCCCACTCCATGATTAGCATCCTTATCAAGCAGCATACGAAGAAAAGGGGTATGCAGATGTTCCTCAGGGCGTGTAAAATGCAAATTTTCAAAAACATTGAAATATTCGCCTTTTGCCTCACGCTCTTTCATCTCAGCCTTACTTTTCTGTAAGATAGGCTGAGCTTCTTGCAACAATTGCTGTATAGCTTTTAAATCCATATTACTAAAATTTTAATTCCATTCTTTTCCTTATACTTATTCCACATTCTTATAATGTCTATATCAGAAAACGGAAAAGTCGGGAAGATATTATATAAATTTCATTTTTTTATTTCCAGTGCAAAAGTATAGGGAACATGAGTAAATTGGCTACACAGGTTCGTTTTTTTTTCGCAAAATGATGAAATAATTGAAATCTGCATGAAATAAATCTATCCTGTGCAACATATTTTCCTACTTTTCCGTTATCTTTGTACCAAATTAAAGAAACAGAATATGGCTATCAATCAATTGAACAAATATGTCTGGCTGGTGGAAACCATCCATCGGGCCAGAAAAAGGGGCGGCATCACCTTAAAGGAAATCCAAAGCAGATGGAAGGATTCTGATCTCAGCGAAGGAACGGAACTCTCCCGCCGTACCTTCATCAACAACCTCCATTCCATCGAGGAACTGTTTGAAATCAGCATCTGCTGTGGCAGCGGATACCGCTATTACATTGAGTATGGTGACTGTTTTGAGGAAGGAAGTGCCAGAAGTTGGATGCTCAATGCCTTCTCCCTCAATGCCATGGTTGGCAACAGTCGCAAGCTCAAGGAGCGTGTACTCCTGGAAGATATGCCTTCTGGCAGAAACTATCTGGAAGACATCATCAAGGCGATGCGTGACAACCGCGTCATCTCCATATCCTACTATAGCTTCAATACAGAGGAGTATCATGAATTTGATATTCATCCCTATTTCGTGAAGACTTTCAAGAAGCGTTGGTATGTGGTGGCTTACAGTCCTGGCACAGATGACATCCGATGCTATGCGCTCGACCGTATGGAGAATGTCACCATCTCTGAAGAAACATTCAAATTGCCAGAGGATCTGGATCCTGCTGAATATTTCAAGGATTGCTTCGGCATCATCAACAACGAGGACTCTGAGGTGCAAAAGGTGGTACTCAAGGTGGATGCATTCCAAAGCAACTATATCCGCAACCTTCCTCTCCATACCTCACAAAAGGAAACGGAACGCACAGATGAATATTCTATCTTTGAATACCATCTGAAGCCTGAATTCGATTTTGAACAGGAGATATTCTCCAACATGGATACCATAGAAGTATTGGAACCTCAATGGCTAAGGGAGGATATTGCCGAAAAATTGAGAAATCTCACAAAGAAATACCAGATTTAATCAATTAAGGAATAACAGATTTAATCTATCAAGAAATATCAGATACAATCATCTGAAACTAGGAGAAAAAGGCGGCAAATACATTTTTCGTATTTACCGCCTTTTCTTTATGGATGCCGCATCAGAACCCAACCTTTCTCTTGGGGGTTCTTCCTTCCAGCCTTTCACTATCGCAATACCCGACAAGAGATTTGAGCATATCCGCCGGTTTGCCATGCAAAATGGATTGGATGGTATAATGGCGGGCAATGTTCTCTATCTCTCCACCACTGAAATCATATCTGGCGGCAAGGAAAGAAGCATCAGCATCATTCAAAGATGGTATCATCGTTTGCCAAATCTGTAAACGACCATGTAAATCAGGCTTTTCGAACTTCACTTTATAGAGGAAACGACGCTCGAAAGCCTTGTCCATATTCTCGGCAAGATTGGTTGTGGCAATAAGAATGCCCTCAAGCTGCTCTATCTCCTGAAGAATGATGTTCTGGATATTGTTCTCCAGTTTATCCACAGCCTTCTCTGCACCCACCATACGCTTGCCGATGATGGCATCTGCCTCATTGAAGAGCAGAATAGGAGTCTTTGCCGATTGTTTCACCATCTTTCTGTAATCATCAAAGATACCCTTGATGTTCTTTTCGCTCTCCCCTACCCACATACTCTTGATTTCCGAGATGTTAACCTGTATAAGGTCACGACCCGTTTTCCTGGCTATCTGAAGAACCGTCTCCGTCTTTCCGGTACCTGGTGCACCATAGAATAGACAGGCAAAGCCACTTCTGAAATTGGTTTCCTTCAAGCGGTCTCGGATACCCTGGAAATTCTTTTCATCCAAAAGAGCTGCGAGTTCTTCTACCAGTTTACGTTCCTTGTCGTTGTAAAACAACTGTTTAGGCTTGATACTCTCAAAGGATAACATGCCACCTTTAGGACGGGCGCCTCGCATAGCAGAAAGGTTCATCTCCGAAAAGAGCAGCTTCTTCGCATTGTCTGTAATCTTAAAGGATTCCCTGTCGGCAAAGCCGTCATCGTTGGTATATTCTATGAACTTTTTCTGCAAGAAACGATGATTGCCTTGGCTAAGGTCTCGCTTAGCCCATCGCCAGACCGACTCACCTTCCTCATAGATGAAATCCAAGTCATGGCAACGGATGTCATCATCGCCATCAATAACAAAGAGTGTACACAGCAAGATGAAAAGCGGAAAATCTTTATCCTCCACATTTATATCATACAATGCCATTGCCTTGACAAATGCCAGGTTGCTATTCATGCCAACCAGTGCTCTGAGTTTCTTTCTCAAAACCTGCTTGTTCAGTTTTTCGCAGCGGCATTTCGAGAAAAGTTCATCAAACTTATCAAACAGTTCTCTGGCTGTGAATTCATCCACATCCGAAGGAATATATCGCTGATTATGCTGGAATGCCTCCATCACCTCCATCGGGATGCTATAGCTGAGTCCTTCTATCCGATTCTGACAAACATATTCCTTATCGATAAGTTCCTGAGTTTCGTTGGAATATCTGAGCAATGTCAGGATTCTGCAATCCAGGAATTCCGTCAAATCAGAAAACCGGATATGGGTATCATAACACCGGTCGGCAAAGAGAGCCATGATAACACTTGCTCGCTTGGAGATACACAGTTTATCAGAAACAAAACCAAGATACGGTTCTGCTTTCTGATAAAACTCTTCTCCGAGAGAAGACCCTTTTGCCTTTTCTACGATTATCTCAAAGGCCTGGAGCAAATCTATCTGCTCCACATCTTTCTTATCTGATATTTGCGTAACCATCATCATACAACATTAATACATTCTTTTTTGGATGCAAAATTAAGATGTACCTATGAAAGTTGGTTTCACAGATTGAGAAATTTTTCTTCTGCGTAGTATTTTTGATGGATAAGCACAGGCAAATTATATGAAACCGTTTACTTATTTACAGTTTTAACCTAATAATAACTGATTTTCTTTGCGCATCTAACTGATTATTCTTACTTTTGCACATCATTAAGTATTCTTTTTAAAGCATCATCAATATGAAACACCATCATTATATGAAATATCTATTTGTGCTTCTCCTCTTCCTTCCTACCAGTCTCATAGCGCAGAACAAGGAAGAGAAGATGCCTGGACATATTACCAAAATACAGAAACTGGAGGATGTGAACGTAACAGGGAATCGTCCTCACTTCATCAGACTCAAGGGATATTATCGCAGTTACCAGACCAACGACTCTGTAATGAAATACTTCAACGACGGCATCGTGGAGTATTACATCAACCTGAAGAATGGAAAGACGGATCTCAATGCCTATTCCAAAAGAAATCTTCACAACAGCCGACTCGTTTCCGAAGACAAGAAACGAGCATTCATGGTCAGCGACGAAGGAACCTTCCGACCTTGGCCGGAAGAGAAGACACTTATTGAGCAATATCGAAAGAAATATCAGCTGAAAGATTCACTGGGCTCTCAACTCGTCCTGCTCAATCAGCAGACAATAGGCAGTATTCAAACGGACAGCAGCCGGAATATCTGTCAGATAGAAATCAACCAGCTTCCTACCTACAAGAATCTGACGCACCAGCTTTTCGGTTATACCCAGACAGATATCTACGACCATGTGGTGGAAGCCTATCAGATAAGTCCTGAAGATTACTATTCCTTCAAGGACCTGCTCTTCCAGAAATCTGACAACAGCTATCTTTTCTCTCATAAGAAAGACAAACAGCAGCAACTCATCCATGTGATTACCGAGCTATATATCACGGAAAAGGAGTATGTAGAAAAGAAGCAATCCATCAAACCGGATTCTTCTACTCCCAAAGAATCAGCTGCCGCCATTACCGATTTCTGCATCAGAAACAAGATACCTTCCTTGCCTGAAGCAACAGAGCAGGAGATGCAGCAGTTGACTCCCTATAATCCTGCAAACATGAAGGAAATAAAGGAGTAAGGGGGCTAAAAATATTGCCTGATGAAACCGCTTACTTACGGATTTCTTCCAAAACCCGTTCTATTTTGCGTATCCAGTGCTCATCGATTTCCACTTTTTCGGCATAAGACTTGAAGTTCATCACCACGTCTTCCACTTCTTCTATGATATTAGAAGCATTTCTGATATCCTGTCTTTGTGCAAAAAGCATCAAATCCTGCTTCGTTATATTCTTTCGCTTGCCAAGAATCGTAAGTTCATGGTTACGATAGAAATGCGAATCAGGATCGGCGGAAAACACGATGTCGTAAGCTGGCGATATATGCCATTCTCCATTGGGATACATCACAAATGAGAAGTTCTTGGTATGGTCATCAACATTCTCTGCAAGAACATTAAACACCATTCTTCTATACTGCTGGGTTTGCTCTTCTGCAGACAATTTCAGTTTTCTACCCACCACAAACAAATCTTCGTAAGTATCAGCCAAGGAACTCATGGCAGCCAAAGTCTGGGTATATATTTTTCTGTCCTCCACCCTATCAAAACGCTGGGTAAGGAAATTCTGGGTTCCTTCAATCTCAACCAAACGAGAAGGCATCATGTTGATACCGGCATCCTTGGCCATCAGATAATAAGCCATCTCTACCCTAGTAAAAGGAAGTTCATTTTTCCTGCTTGTATCAAACTTCAATATATAGTGCTTAAAGTTAGCTGGCAAGTCAGCTTGGCCAGAACGAATAATACCTGTAGCCTCATCCATACCGATAATAGCTTTAGGGCGCTGACCGCCAGCGGAAGTTCCCACCTTGTACAGATCTTCCAGAATAAGACTATTGCTCATATCAATGTTCACATCCTGCCTGTCTAGAAATATCTTATTGGCAAGTTCATAAAGTGAAGCCAACTCGATATTTACAGATGCATCCTCCTGGATATGAGCAGGTTGAAATTCCAAGGCACCCATTGCTCTCTTACCGATAAAAGACAGTCTATCCACTGCATTTACCATTTTGGATTGCAGATGATTGGCTTCCATCCATTTCTGGAAGACCACATTTCCCCAATGGTCAGGCAGAGAATCTGCTATGAATTCAGGCAAACCGGCATATAGTTTTTCTCTGTTTCCTGACATAGGGAAAGTTCTTTGTACATAAACAGAATCCAACGGCGCAACCAATGGTGCAATATTCCATCCATACTGCATAAAATCCTGGTCGAATTGAAAGACAGAGCAGCCCCGCTTGTCATCCCAAGACAACAAGCCCACATTCTTATCCCACAAATTCACCTGCACAACATTATCTTTCATGCCTTACCCTTTCCTTCTTTTCATTCATTTTCTTCACTTGGCTAGGCAGCATTGGCAGTGGCGGCAAGAGTTTTTCAGCTTCCTGCAGGAATCCAATGCTCCTCAACAGAGAAAGAATAGTGCCAAAGCCTATGTTCTTAGCTTCGCCTTTTTCAAACTGGCTAATGGTGAAAATGCTCACACCTGCCTTTACAGCCACCTCTTTCTGAGTGAGATTGCTGAACAGACGATATTGCTTGAATCGTCCTCCTAATTCTGATATAATCTCAGAATTAGACTTTGCCTCTATACCATATTCCGTAATCATGCTGCAAATATAGTTATTTCTTTATTTATCGCCAAATATAGGGTTAAATATTTAAATATCTTTAATTATTGCAATATAAAAAGTTACTGAAGATGCTTTGCAGATATACCATAAAGAGAAACGCCCAAGGTTACTGGCAAATTCTTTTTCCTATCTGTACACAGATTTCTTACGCAGCCCTTCTTAAAATAAGCAGGAAAATGAATTTCGCCATTACCGCTACTTGCCATAACAGCTACACCTATATAATATTTATGATTGCGCTCCAGCTTCAACGGTTCTTCTATCCAAACTGATAAATCCTTCTTATCTGAAATTTCGGATAATCGGACGTACAAAGGTCGATGCTGTACAGGCACAAAATTTGTTCCCTTTACTTCATAAATGATTAAGCGAATTGTGCATGAAGCAAAAGTACATTTTTGTACTCGCAACTTAGCTGTTTTCACATAATAGTCTTTATTTACAACAAATAAGGGTCCCGTTTCATATTTCGTGTTTCTAACGTTATGAAATGCAACATCACCTGGTGCCCGAACTCCTTTCCCCAGAATGCCTTCCTGCTTTTTACCGGAAACAACAGTTACATCAGACAAATCACAAGTCTTTTCTTTCAACGTAAGTTGCAGCGAAGTCTTTTTGCTATATACATCATAAGGAATTTTACTGGTCTGATAACTGATATGACTAATCACAAGTTCCTGTTTCATACCATCGGGCACCACCAGAGAGAAATTTCCTTCCTTGTCAGATACCGCATATATACTATCTACATATACGCTAGCGAATTCAACGTTCTTACCAAATTCATCTACAATATGTCCTTTTATAGTCTTATTTGCAGCAATACATGCCAAAGAAAAGAACTCGCAGACAATCAGAAAAAATATAAATCTCCTCATATTCATAGCTTTAAAATTTTATGTTTATATGTATAGCATCGTCCTCCCAATTCAGATATAATCTCAAAATTAGACTTTGCCTCTATACCATATTCCGTAATTATGATGCATAATATAGTAATTTCTATATTTATCTCAAAACATCAGGTTAAATGTTTAAACTTTTTTAGTTGTTGCAACCGTAATCAAACGATAAAGGTTATGAATGCTAAAAGGGGAATTATTGTATTAGGAGTACTAGAAAAAGATTAGTACCGGAACAAGAATTAGAATAGCTAATTTCTATTTTGACTATAAGGTTTTCTTTTATTGGAGCATGGCGCAGTGATTTGCGGCATGCTTTTTTTGTAGTATGGAGAAAAATGAGGCAATAGTATTTTTTGTAACAGTTCAAAAAACAGAGAAGCATCTTGAAATATTAGTCATATTTTAGTAAAAATTGAATTGTTATTGTAAATTTGAGCCTTACAACAAACAATTTATGGATAAAAGATGCTACCTTTGCAATTAATTTAAAATATAGACAATATGGAACGATTAGATGTATTCAATTGCTCGAACATACTCATAGCGAGTTATTTCACTGATAATCGTGGTTGTGCCCACGAGAACAGGGATCACACACTGATTTATCTGATTTCCGGTGAACTGGAAATAGAAGAGCGGGGAAAGAAGACCGTTCTTCATCCGGGAGAGTGTGCTTTCATGCGACGCGACAACCGTATGTGGTTGCAGAAAAAAGTAGAGGAGGGAAATCCTTACCGCTCTATTGTGTTGAAATTCTCACGACCTTTCTTAAAGGAATTTTACAAGACACTTAATCGGCAGCAGATTCCCTCTGATTCCAAGCGCGAGAAAGTGAGTTTGCGTGTGTTATCGAGTAACAGACCAGACATCCGTTCCCTGTTTGAGTCGGTTATCCCCTATTTCGATGCAGAAGAAAAGCCATCGGAAGATGTACTGAAACTGAAAATGATTGAAGGAGTGTATGTATTGCTCAATACCGACATTAACCTGTATGCTTCGCTGTTCGACTTCGTGGAACCGTGGAAGATTGACATTTTGGACTATTTGAACGAAAACTATATGTGCGACCTTTCTATGAACGAGATTGCAAGCAACACGGGGCGTAGTCTGGCTACTTTCAAACGGGATTTCGCAAAGGTAAGCGATTTGACACCTCAAAAATGGATTATCAAACGTCGCCTTGAAGCTGCCCATGATTTGATAAAATCAGGAAAGAAGGTGACAGAAGCCTGTTTCGACGTGGGCTTCATAAATCTGTCGCATTTCTCCAAAATATACAAGGATGCATATGGGGTTGCCCCATCCATGCAGCATTGAACTTTAGAACAAAACAAATTGAGCCTTGCAGCAAAGTCGCTGTAAGGCTTTCTTTGTACCTTTGCACCCGATATTTAAAAGGTTTTAGCAATGTCAAATTAAAAAAGCGTAATATGAAAACAAAAGTAATTACATTGGTTCTATTATCAATTTTAATGTTCCCAATTATGGCAAAATCACAAGTAAAAATCAAGCAGACCGCCGGACGCGATGCTCTCGGAGAGTTTGCACCGGAGTTTGCACGCCTGAACGACGATGTGCTTTTCGGAGAGGTCTGGAGCCGTAACGACCTGTTATCCCTTCGTGACCGTTCTATTGTTACGGTTGTAGCCCTGATGTCGCAAGGACTAACAGATTCTTCGTTCAAGTACCACCTTGAATCGGCAAAAAAAAACGGAGTGACCAAAAACGAAATGGCAGAAATCCTGACCCATGCCGCATTCTATGCCGGTTGGCCGAAAGCGTGGGCGGCATTTCGCATGGCAAAGGAAGTTTGGACGGACACAACTGACAGTTCCGCTGCTACCTCGCTTGAAGCGTATGCACAAACCATTATTTTCCCGGTAGGCAAAACCAACGATGCGTATGCCAAGTATTTCATCGGGCAGAGCTATATAGCCCCGATTGTGACGGATGGTGTACCTGTAGTGAATGTGACCTTTGAGCCGGGTTGCCGCAACAACTGGCACATTCACAAGGCGACCAAAGGCGGCGGTCAGACGCTCATATGCGTTGGTGGCCGCGGCTACTATCAGGTATGGGGCAAAGAACCCGTTGAACTTCGTCCTGGAGATTCGGTATATATTCCCGCAGGTGTGAAACACTGGCACGGAGCCGCACCCGACAGCTGGTTTTCACATCTTGCCATTGAGGTTCCCGGTGAAAAGACATCCAACGAATGGCTTGAACCGGTAAATGACAACGAATATTCAAAATTGAAATAATATGAAGTTAAAACAATTGAGATAAATCATGAATAATAATAAAAAAATCAGTCGCGGTGGTTTTCTGAAAACCACCGCAGCATTAGGAGCAGCGTTGACCATACAACCTGCCATCAACAAAGTACAGGCGGCAAATGCCGTTCTTGGCGGAACATCCGCATCTTCGACGAGAAACAAGGATATGCAGTACCGCACACTTGGTACAGGCTCAGCTGCATTCGAGGTTTCTGCGCTCGGATTCGGTATGATGGGCATGACCTACAACCGCAGCCAGTATCCCGATAAGAAAACTCGCCAGCGTGTCATCGCAGAAGCGGTTGACCGGGGCGTAACCTTGTTTGACACCGCCATTATTTACGGTCCTCTAAACAACGAGGAATTTGCGGGAGAAGTTCTTGCTCCCTATAAAAACCGTGTTAATGTTACAACTAAGTTCGGGCATGAAGTCGTTGACGGTAAGGGAACGGGGCGTCAGGACAGCCGTCCGGAAACCATTCGCCGTTATTGCGAGGAATCGCTCCGCCGCCTTCGCATTGACTCCATACCTATGTTCTACCAGCATCGTTTCGACCGCCATACGCCAATCGAAGAGGTAGCGCAGTGTATCGGCGATTTGATTAAGGAAGGCAAGGTGCAGCGATGGGGATTGTGCGAAGTCAGCCCGGAGACCATCCGTAGGGCTCATGCTGTGCAACCGCTGACCGCCATACAGAGCGAATACCACCTGATGCACCGCTTGGTGGAGGAAAACGGAGTGTTGGATGTTTGCCATGAACTGGGCATCGGCTTTGTGCCGTACAGCCCTATCAATCGAGGTTTCTTGGGTGGCTGCATCAACGAATACACCGTTTTTGATCCGAACAACGACAACCGTCAGACCCTGCCACGCTTCCAGCCTGAAGCCATACGTGCGAACTACCGTATCGTGAATGTACTACAAGACTTCGGTCGCACACGGGGCATGACCTCTGCACAGGTGGCACTTGGATGGCTGTTGCAGAAAGCCCCGTGGATTGTGCCCATTCCCGGAACAACCAAACTCTCTCATTTGGAAGAAAATCTCCGCACACTTGATTTTACACTCTCTGAAAGTGAATGGAAAGAGTTGGAACAGCGTGTGGCAGCCATTCCGATAGTCGGCGACCGTTATAATGCCGAACAGCAGAAACAAGTAGGACTTTAATATGACATTAAAATAATGTGTCTATGAAATTGCAAGCTATCGCCATAATGACATTCCTGACTTTTATGAATGTCATGGCACAGGAAACAACAAAAACAACAGATATGAACACTTTGGAATTAACACAGGAGTGGGACAAGACCTTCCCGCAGAGTGATAAGGTGGAACACACGAAAATCACGTTCCACAACCGTTACGGCATCACGCTTGCCGCAGACCTTTACAAACCAAAAAATGTACAAGGACATCTGGCTGCTATTGCTGTAAGCGGTCCATACGGAGCGACAAAAGAGCAGGTGTCGGGTCGTTATGCCCAGACTCTTGCAGAGCGTGGTTTTCTGACTATTGCGTTCGACCCTTCTTATTACGGCGAGAGCGGCGGCACACCCCGTTATCTCACATCACCTGAAATCAGCACGGAGGATTTCAGTGCGGCTGTCGATTATCTGACCTCCCGTGAAGATGTCGATTTGGAGCGCATTGGCATACTAGGCATCTGTGGTTGGGGCGGATTTGCTCTCAATGCGGCTGCCAATGACCCACGAATTAAAGCGACAGTAACATCCACCATGTACGATATGAGCAGGGTGAATGCCAACGGATATTTCGATGCCAACGACAATGCGGACGCCCGCTACGAGCTACGCCGACAACTGAACGACATTCGCACAAAAGCATACCGAACTGGTGAGAATGAACTCGACGGCGGCGTGATTGACCCCGTTCCCGAAGATGCGCCACAATTCGTCAAGGATTACCATGACTATTACAAGACAAAGCGCGGCTATCATCATCGTTCTCCCAACTCCAACAAGGGAATCTCCAAGACCAGCGTGCTTTCATTCATAAACATGCCGCTGCTCACCTATATCGGAGAGATCCGTAGTGCCGTGCTGATGATCCACGGAGAGAAAGCTCATTCCCGCTACTTCAGCGAAGATGCCTACAAACGACTGACCACTGCCAATAAGGAACTACTGATTATTCCGGGAGCGAATCACGTCGATTTGTACGATAACCTCGATGTCATTCCATTCGATAGAATAGAAGATTTCCTCAAAAAGGCCTTTGAAAAGAAATAAAATCTCGTTTTAATGACGAGTATTTTATTTCTGAACTTCAGAACAAAACACATTGAGCCTCACAGCAATTATGCCGTGGGGCTTTTACTTTAACTTTGCACCATGATTAAGAAACATAAAAAAGATAGTTATATGGATAGAACAAAAAGATTTGAAGGGAAAGTGGCCTTCATTACGGGAACCGGTGGTGGCTTGGGGAACAGTACGATAGCTATCTTCTATGCCAAAGCCGATGACCCCGACATGGGACAATTGGGTATGAGGGTTATCCCGATTGGGAAGGTTACTTCCGACTTGGGAGCTTTCGACGAAATGGAGAGCCGACTGGAATTTACATTTGACAATTTTAAATAAGACAACATTATGACACCATTATTTATCGGCGGGATAGGTATGCAAGAAGTGCTACTGCTCGCGTTGGTTGTGCTGCTGTTTTTCGGCGGCAAGAAAATACCCGAACTGATGAATGGCATCGGTAAAGGCGTGCGTTCATTCAAGGATGGAATGAACAATGTCGAGAAAGAGATAGACGAAATCAAAGATACTGAACGAAAGGAATAACCATATGGCAACCGAAAAGAACACACAATCCTTCTGGGAGCATTTGGACGTGCTACGGACGGCAATCATGAAGATTGCCGCCGTGGCAGTCGTGTTCGGCATTGCGGCGTTCTTCTTCAAGGAGCAACTATTTGATGTCGTGCTTGCCCCGAAAGACGACAAATTCATAACCTATCGACTGCTTAACAGGATAGCAGCATGGGCAGGCGGAAGTATGGACTCATTCTCTATCAGGCTTATCAATACAGGATTGGCGCAGCAGTTCATCATTCACATGAAGACGGCATTGTGTGCCGGTGTGTTGTGTGCCTCTCCTTACATACTTTACCAACTGTTCCGGTTTGTTTCTCCCGCACTCTATGACAATGAGCGGCGATATGTCACACGGATAGTCGGAGGTGGCTATGCGATGTTCGCATTAGGTGTCTGTTATTTCTTGATTTTCCCGTTGACATTCCGCTACTTGGGAACTTATCAGGTTAGCGGCGATGTGGATAATCTCATCACGCTTGACTCGTATATCTCTACACTTGTAATGATGTGTTTGGCAATGGGTATAGTCTTCGAGATACCTATCCTCTCGTGGGTGTTCTCTAAATTGGGCTTTCTGTCAGCAGATTTCATGCGCAAGTACCGTAAACACGCCATTGTGATTATCCTTGCAGTTGCCGCGATTATCACGCCGACTTCGGACGTGTTCACACTTTCGTTGGTGGCATTTCCAATGTGGGTACTCTATGAAGTAAGTATATGGATTGTAAAAAACTCAAAGATGAATGAAGATTCTTTTGCAGCATAAAACAATAGTGCCAAAGCCTATGTTCTTAGCTTCGCCTTTTTCAAACTGGCTAATGGTGAAAATGCTCACACCTGCCTTTACAGCCACCTCTTTCTGAGTGAGATTGCTGAACAGACGATATTGCTTGAATCGTCCTCCTAATTCTGATATAATCTCAGAATTAGACTTTGCCTCTATACCATATTCCGTAATCATGCTGCAAATATAGTTATTTCTTTATTTATCGCCAAATATAGGGTTAAATATTTAAATATCTTTAATTATTGCAATATAAAAAGTTACTGAAGATGCTTTGCAGATATACCATAAAGAGAAACGCCCAAGGTTACTGGCAAATTCTTTTTCCTATCTGTACACAGATTTCTTACGCAGCCCTTCTTAAAATAAGCAGGAAAATGAATTTCGCCATTACCGCTACTTGCCATAACAGCTACACCTATATAATATTTATGATTGCGCTCCAGCTTCAACGGTTCTTCTATCCAAACTGATAAATCCTTCTTATCTGAAATTTCGGATAATCGGACGTACAAAGGTCGATGCTGTACAGGCACAAAATTTGTTCCCTTTACTTCATAAATGATTAAGCGAATTGTGCATGAAGCAAAAGTACATTTTTGTACTCGCAACTTAGCTGTTTTCACATAATAGTCTTTATTTACAACAAATAAGGGTCCCGTTTCATATTTCGTGTTTCTAACGTTATGAAATGCAACATCACCTGGTGCCCGAACTCCTTTCCCCAGAATGCCTTCCTGCTTTTTACCGGAAACAACAGTTACATCAGACAAATCACAAGTCTTTTCTTTCAACGTAAGTTGCAGCGAAGTCTTTTTGCTATATACATCATAAGGAATTTTACTGGTCTGATAACTGATATGACTAATCACAAGTTCCTGTTTCATACCATCGGGCACCACCAGAGAGAAATTTCCTTCCTTGTCAGATACCGCATATATACTATCTACATATACGCTAGCGAATTCAACGTTCTTACCAAATTCATCTACAATATGTCCTTTTATAGTCTTATTTGCAGCAATACATGCCAAAGAAAAGAACTCGCAGACAATCAGAAAAAATATAAATCTCCTCATATTCATAGCTTTAAAATTTTATGTTTATATGTATAGCATCGTCCTCCCAATTCAGATATAATCTCAAAATTAGACTTTGCCTCTATACCATATTCCGTAATTATGATGCATAATATAGTAATTTCTATATTTATCTCAAAACATCAGGTTAAATGTTTAAACTTTTTTAGTTGTTGCAACCGTAATCAAACGATAAAGGTTATGAATGCTAAAAGGGGAATTATTGTATTAGGAGTACTAGAAAAAGATTAGTACCGGAACAAGAATTAGAATAGCTAATTTCTATTTTGACTATAAGGTTTTCTTTTATTGGAGCATGGCGCAGTGATTTGCGCCATGCTTTTTTTTTGCAAAGCACCCTCTATCATTCCTCTTCAATTATCCAATCCTCTATATTTCCCTGGGTAGAATTGAAGTTGATACCCACTTTCACAATTGGTTTCCCGCAAAGCGCAAAGCGCTGGGCATAGTTCTTGAGGTTGATTTGCTGCAAAGCCATCTGGGCATCCCTGTTCAGCTTCAGCTCTATGATATAGAGACGGCTGGTGGTCAACATCACTATATCTACCCTTCCATTGGGAGTGTGCACTTCTACATCTACCACATATCCAGTCAAAAGCGAGAAGATGATAAACAGCATCTGCTGGTAATGACCTTCATGGTTGGTGACATTGCAATATGGCACAGTTCCCAGAAAGGTCTGGAGCAGCTGTAATGCTCCGTCCATATCATCCTGACGGATAAGCACAGACATCTGAGCGATGGTGACATTTCCATTCTGGGCAAACATTCCTTCCAGATAGTTAGGAAGAAGACTCTCGAACAATCCTACCTTGATTTCCTTGTTCGGCAAATCAAGAGTATAGAGCTTGCTGGTCTTGTCATAACCTTTGATGGTAAGATAGCCACTTTGGTATAGCAAAGGGGTTATGGCCGTCATGTTCTCTGTCGGGGCATCAAAGGCTGATGATTTGGCATACATCTTTCCAAGAGTTGCCGGCAAGACATGAAACTTCCGCATCATGTTAATCAAGTAGGTTGGAGTGCCGGAAGCGAACCAGTATGAACCGAAATCCTGATTGGCAAAGCAGTTGAGCAGACTGAACGGATTGAATATATCTGACGATTGGGCAGAGAAATGATAACCATCGTAGTTCATTTTCAGTTCTTCGATGGCAGTTTCTCTTGTGGAGCCTAGCGATTTTGCCAATTCATCAATGTCGTCCGACATCTGGGTGAGCAGCTCCTCCTTGGTGATTCCACATATTCCCGAATATTCCCTGTTCATCGAAATATTGGTGATATTATTCAGTTCGCTGAAGATGCTGAGTTGCGAAAACTTGGTGATACCGGTGAGGAAGACAAAGCGGAGATATGGGTCGCAATCCTTCAATGGACTATAGAAATTACGCATGATATTGCGAAGATCCTTGAGATTGTCATCCTCGTGTGCTACATCAAGAAGAGGAGCATCGTATTCATCGATGAGCACGACCACCTTCTTTCCCGTTCGTCTGTACACATTCATAATCAGGTTTGCCAATCTCACATTCGGATCAACAGCATCATTTTCTATACCAAACTTCTTTTCATTCAAGCCGATGATATAGAGCAGGTATCTTTCCAGTTGCTCCTTCTCCATGTGTTTGCCCATAGCCATACTGAAATGGAGCACAGGATATTCTGTCCAATCCTGCTCCAGCTTTTCAATGGCAAGTCCCTTAAAGAGTTCTTTTTTTCCTTCGAAATAACTCTGTAAAGTAGATACAAGCAAAGACTTTCCGAAACGGCGTGGTCGTCCCAAAAATATATAGTTGCTGTCAGAATGTGTCATGCGGTAAACATATTCTGTCTTGTCGATATAGAGCCGGTCTTCCGTGCGAATCTTATCGAAGGTTTGTATTCCTATAGGATATCTTTTTTTTGCCATAATTCTACGCTTGATGATATTACAACTGCTTATCTTGCATAAAGCCACTGCAAAGATACGAAGTTTTTTTGGAAACTCTATTAAAAAAGAAGAAATATTGGGTTATCATTTTCAATAATAACTCTCGGGAAGATATTTATCTCATTTTTTCCAAAACAAAAAAGAACTTGAAGAAGATATTTCATATTTTGCCTACATGTTTCAAAAAGATGCATATCTATCTTCAAACGTTGATGTCCTGAACAGGACATCAACCTTCATTTGTCTTAATCCATGAACTTAATCATGTCCTGGCGTCTTGGCTTTGCCTCCGGCGATTCGTCAGGATAACCCAGGGCGATGCAGTAGAGCAGTTTGTAATTCTTGGAGAATGCCATACGGTCGAGGTAAGGCTTGGCTGACGGCGAATCCAATATCCAACGGGCAGAACTGCCCAGGCAGCAGGAGCCGATGCCCTTTGCCCATGCTGCAAGAATGATATTCTCGCCAAGCAAACCGCAATCAATCTGCGCCATATCATAAGTCGTATCGTAGGCGATGCAAACCACGCATGGAGCATTCACGAAGATGTTCTTGAAGCCCTTGCGCTCTGCTATCTTAGGATTATCCTTTACCACGGCCTGGGTTATCGAATCGATGATGGCAGGAGAATCTATCACTCTGATTTCATACGACTGCAGGTTCTGACCGTTTGGCGCATGTATGCCGCATTTCAGAATCTCGTTCAGGGTATCACGGCTGATGACGGAATCCTTGTAAGCACGGATGCTTCTGCGACTCATCATCAAATCGGTTACCACACTTGCAGAATCAACGCTGGTCGTTGCTTCCGGCTGTCTGTTCTCATTGCAAGCAGTTAACATCAGTGCAGCTGCCAATCCTAAAAAAAACTTCTTCATATTACTCATGATTAAACTTGTATGATTAAACTTATATTGATAATTAGTATTTACCATTGTAGCGTTATTAGTATATACCGTGCAAAGATAGCAACAAATATTGATATCCAAGAAGATACGTTATGCTTTTTAAGAGTTTTTATCGGTCTCTCTGCCATTCTTTTAACAAGTATATATCATAGCCAAACATTTTCCACCTATTTTGCTAGAATTTCCCAAAAACTTCGTATCTTTGCAATGGCTTTATGCAAGATAAGCTGTTTATAAAATCATCAAACGTAGAATTATGGAAAGAAAAAGTTATTCTATAGATATAAATCGCATTGCACAATATGCCATGTATGCATATTGCATTTTCGCATTGTTTTCGCTGGCATTTTCTGTTTGCAGACAAGCGGGCTTATCCTCCAGAACAAGTCCCATCCTGATTCCAATAAGTCCCATCCTGGTTACCATCAAGCAACTGGTCTTGCAGCTCGCCCCTATAGCTTTATGGGGAATATTCCGCTACACGCTACCGGCAGGCGTAAAATTGCTACGACGCTGCAGCGAGTTGATGGTACTTTACTATGTGCTCTCATTCATCCTGGGCCAATGCTTCAATCTTCATCTCGTAACAATGATGCAGAACGGACAGATTACCCAAATGGCTTCCATACTCACCTGGACAGAAAGCACGACGGGCCTGATTTCCGTCATCGCCTCCCTGGTAGCCGGCTGTCATCTGTGCAGCAAGCACAGGGGCAACATGCGCAAACTGGGCATAGCCCTTGTCCTGGTTTTCATCGCATGGCTGCTATGCTCGAATCTCCTCCCTGCGGCAGTGTTTTATCTGGCAGGCAACACCCAGCAGGCAGCCTTCACCTGCATGAATCTCATCAGTATGATAACCACAACATCGGCTTATATATACGCATACTATAGGATGTTTCGGGCAATAAAACTAAATAAATACAAATTCTCGGATATACAGATTACAGAAAGGTTATCAGTTCTACAGAAAGAAATTTGCAATACACTGCAAATTTCACTCAGAAACACGAGAAATTTGCAATACACTGCAAATTTCACTCAGAAACACAAGAAATTTGCAATGCACTGCAAATTTCTCGAAAAAGTTTCGTATATTTGCAGCGCATTTCATTTTTAACAATCAAGATAGAATGCAAAATGAATAGCAAAGTGAATAAATAGAACATAAAGAGAATATGATAGAGCGCAAAGAATACATGAATCTCCTGGAGAAATGGAGAGACAAGAAGGCCATCAAGGTAGTAACAGGCATACGACGCTGTGGCAAGTCATCGCTGCTGAGGATGTTTAGGGAGAAACTTCTCTCGGACGGAGTATCCGAAGAACAAGTACAGGACCTCAACTTCGAGGATCTCGACAACGAACCGTTCCTCAACTATAAAATTTTGTACGCGCACGTAAAGCAGAACCTGTGCCCAGACAAGATGAACTATCTCTTCTTTGACGAGATACAGATGGTGGAAAATTTCCAAAAAGTGATAGACAGCCTGTTTCTGCTAGACAACGTAGACATTTACGTTACTGGCAGCAATGCCTACCTGCTCTCTGGCGAAATAGCCACCCTGCTCACCGGAAGATACATCGAAATCAAGCTCTTCCCTTTCTCCTTCCGAGAATTCATGCAGACGCAGCCTGCCCATACTTCCCGAGAGCTCGCCTATCGCCAATACATCGAACTGGGTTCCTTCCCATACATTCCCCAAATCAGCCAAGACCGAGAGATGGTGCGTGAATACCTGTCAGGTCTCTACAACACCATCGTACTGAAAGACGTGGTGAGCCGCAAGAAGATAACCGATGTGATGATGTTGCAAAGTGTGGTAAGATTCCTTGCTGACAATATAGGCAACATATCCATAATCAAGCGCATCAGCGACACCATGACCTCGCTGGGCAGAAAGACGACATCCCATACGATAGAAAACTACGTCTCTGCCCTCACCGACAGCTATATCTTCTACCCGGTGCAGAGATATGATGCCAAGGGTAAGCAGCTATTAAAGACTGGACAGAAACTTTATCTTGCCGACGTAGGTCTGCGCCAAGTCATCAATGGCACCAAAGGTGGCGACTTGGGGCACGTACTGGAGAACATCGTGTATCTGGAACTAGCACGACGAGGCGGAGAAATCTATGTAGGCAAAGCCGGTGATGCAGAGATAGACTTCGTGGTAATCATTGGTGAACACAAGGCATACTATCAGGTATCGCTCAGCGTAAGGGATGAGACCACGATGCAGAGAGAATTGGCACCCCTGAAGTCCATCTCCGACAATTTTCCAAAATATCTGCTCACTCTGGACAACGACCCCGTCCAGTTTCATGATGGAATCAAGCAAGAATATGTGCTCGACTGGCTTATGGAATGCTATGATTCGACTAAAAGAATGCTATGATTCGCGTAAAAACAAGAATAAGACTCACATAGAAAAACAATGATGGAAAAGAATCAGATTTTTGAAAATATCATGAGCCGTACATCGGTGAGAAGTTATACAAAAAAGCCTGTAGAACAGGAGAAGGTGGAGATAATGCTGCGTGCCGGCATGGCTGCTCCATCAGCTTGCAACAAGCAGCCTTGGCATTTTGTGGTTATCAACGACAGAGAGATTCTCGACCAGATACCACAGTTCAGCCCTTATGCCAGCATGGTGAAGCAGGCACCGCTCGCCATTGTGGTTTGCGGATGTCTGGACAAGACGCTGGAAGGCATCGAGCAGGAGTTCTGGATTCAAGACTGTTCGGCTGCCACGGAGAACATCCTGCTGATGGCTCACGGCTTGGGGCTTGGCTGTGTATGGACAGCCCTCTATCCCCTGAAAGAACGATACAAGGGAATGCAGCAACTGCTGCATCTGTCCAAGACGATGATTCCGCTCAACACCCTTATCATCGGATATCCGAAGAATCAGGTGGCAGCAAAGGATAAGTGGAAAGAGGAGAATATTTCCTATAATAAATTGGATGGAGAAAAATTCATAATACAAGAGAAAGAAGAAGAAATAGGAAAAGAAGAAAAATAATAATAAGGAGTATGAACATCAAGGAGAATTATCAACAACATGTAAGCCGATATGCTTCTGAGGTGGCTGCCCTGAAGCGTAAGAATACGGGATTTATAACAGAAGAGCTGCTGGCTTTTGGCGGCATCCTCGCCTTTCTGATCTGCTATTTCGCTTTGGATGGGGATACGCAGAACTATCTGTTGGGGGCGGTGTTGTGCCTGATTGCCTATCTGGGTATCAGAAGACTTGACGACAAAAATAAGGAGAAGATAGAGCATCTTTCGGCTTTGCTCAAGGTTTATCAGGACGAAATCAAGGCTTTGGAGGGCGATTTCTCACCTTTCGAGACGGGCGATTGCTATCAGAATCCACAGCATCCTTATTCCTTCGACCTCGATGTCTTCGGCAAGAGTTCGCTGTTCAACCGCATCTGCCGAACCATCACATCGGGCGGTTCGGAGGCACTCGCCAGGAATCTTACCCGGGAAACGCCTCTGAATATGGAAGATATCAAAAGAAGAAGAGATTTGCAGAAGGAATTGGCTGGAGAAGGCGAAAACTGGCGAATGGAATTCCTGGCACTTGGCGAAAAGAACAGAAGCCAAACTGCGGATGGCAAAATGGTGAATGGCAAGATGAAGAAGATTGATTCTGCTGCGGTGGTGGATGCGATGCAGAAGGTTTCGAAGATGGAGGTGCCGGCATGGTTTGGATCTCCGGTTTCGCTCGTTATCGGATGGATGATGATTATCGGAGTCATCGGTTCCGTGATTTTATCGATATGCGATATGGTTTCGGTGGATTTCGCCCTGTGGTGGGTGTTGGTTCAATACATGGTGGTGTTCTTCGTCTGCAAGCAGACACTTGATAAGATAGACAGCAATGGCGGCAAGCTTCGACATCAGCTCATCGCCTATGCCCAGATACTTCAGCTTATCAACAGGCGCAATTTCCATAGCGAATTAGGCAAGGAGATGCAGGATTCCCTGGCAGATGCCCTGCCTTCCTTTGCCCAACTGGAAAAGATATTGAAGGGGTATGACAGAAGAGGCAACTTCCTGGGGCTTTTCTTCACCGATGCCTTCATGCTGAGCGATTTCTTCCTGGTTCGCAGTTTCCTGAAATGGAAGAATAACTATATGGTGAAGATGGAGGAATGGATGCATATCATCAGCGAGATGGATGCGATGGTTTCAATGGCGAATTTCAGATATAATCATCCGGAGGCGGAAGAGGCGGAATTTGTTTCTGGAAGTCCGGAAGCAGATACCGAAAGCGATGTTTCTGAAAATGCAGGAATCGGAAGTCCGGAAATCGTGTTCGAGGGAAAGAATCTCTATCATCCTTTCCTGGGTGCCAAGGCGGTGAAGAACGATTTCACCATCAAGGACGACAACTATTATATCATCACCGGAGCCAACATGGCGGGGAAGAGTACCTTCCTCCGTTCGCTGGGCGTGAACTATATCCTGGCAATGGCGGGTATGCCGGTATTTGCAGATCAGCTGAAGATTTCCCGTTTCAGATTGTTCTCGAGTATGAGAACCACCGACGATTTGACGCACGGCATCTCTTATTTCAATGCAGAATTGATTAGATTGGAGGAACTTCTGAAGTTCTGCAAAGAAAGTGCAGCTGGAAAGTTCTACAAGGAAAGTATAGCGGGCAATAAGGAATCACTCCGAACGCTGATTATTCTGGATGAGATTCTGAAGGGAACGAATTCATTGGATAAGCTGAATGGTTCGAGAAAGTTCCTCGAAGCCATCGCCAAGCAGCCGGTGAGCGGCATTATTGCTACCCACGATTTGGAACTCTCCAAGATGGAAAATGATGCATCAGGCAAATTCCACAACTATTGTTTCGAGATAGATTTAGGTACGGATGTTACCTATACTTATAAGATACAGAAGGGTGTGGCAAGAAACCAGAATGCCACCTTCTTACTGAATAAGATTCTGGAGAAATATTAGAATAAAAAGAGAAACTCCCGATAGTTTGATCAGTTTCAAATTATCGGGAGTTTTCCTTTTAAATTAAACATTATAGCTCAACGCTATCCAAGCGGAATTTGAGCAATCCGGCTGGTACCTTAACCATTACCTCATCACCTGCCTTCTTACCCAGAAGGGCCTTGGCGATAGGCGACTTGATAGAGATTTTTCCACTATGCAAATCAGCCTCATGCGGATTTACGATAACATAATTCATGCTGCACTTGTTGGCGAGATTGGTAATCTTAATCTTGCTCAGCAAGCCAACGGTATCGCTCTTCAATCGAGACTTGTCGATGACACGGGCATTCTCCAAGACCTTCTGCTTGAAGCTGATGCGGCTCAACAGTTTGCCCTGCTCACGCTTGGCAGCATGATACTCGAAATTCTCGCTGAGGTCACCCTTGTCGCGAGCCTCAGCAATCGCATCACGAACGGCAGGCAACTCTACGTTTACCATGTGTTGAAGTTCGGCCACGAGCTCATCGTAGCCTTCTTGAGACATATATTCCATTTTTCCTTGTTTTCTAGTTTCTTATTGTTCTTAATGAATGAAGATTTTTTATTCGGGGTGCAAAGTTACTAGTAAATCACGAAATCACCAAACTTTTTTAGTGAAAAAGTGAAGAAACTAAAGATTAGAAAAAACAGAAGCATCCTAAATCATTATTTTTGGGTATTGCAGATGTTGATAGATATTCTTACCTTTGCAACCCATTTAGTAGAAAACAACAATGTTTAGTAGAAAACAACAATGAGAGAAAAAAAGAAGAAACGTTTTACATGGAAGAAATACCATCGTTGGTTCGGACTTGTACTGTCTGTCTTTATGTTGGTATTCTGCGTATCAGGTATCATTTTAAATCATCGCCAGCTATTCGCCGGTTGTGAAGTAAGCAGAAGTCTGATGCCATCGGCTTATCATATCAAGAATTTCAACAACGGCATCATCAAGGGTTCTATCAAGATTAATCACCGCATCAGCAAAACTCCAAGTGATTCCATCCTGGCGTATGGTTATGGTGGCATCTGGCTTACCGATGCAGAGATGAAAACCTGGAAAGACTTTAACAAGGGATTACCCAAGAACGTGGATGGCAGGAATATCCGCAACATGGTACAGACGAAAAACGGAGAAATCTGGTGTGCAGCCATGATGGATGTATATCGCTTCGATGGAAAGGAATGGAAGATGTTTCCGCTCACAGATAATGAAGAGCGTATCGCTGACATTACATTGACCAAAGACAGCACAAGCATCATCGCCATGACCCGTTCTGCCGTTTATGAAATATCCGGAAAGAAGACGGATGCAGCCAACGAAAAGACGAATGTTACCCGCAAAATTATAGGTCAACCAGAAGGTTTTGTTCCAGAAGTTACCCTTTTCAAGACCGTTTGGAACCTGCATAGCGGTGCTTTCTTCGGATTAACCGGAAGATTGGTGGTGGATGCCATCGCCATCGTACTTATCATCCTTTCGATAACGGGCATCATCCTTTTCATTCTTCCTTACCGTATCCGCCGACAGAAGAGATTACAGGCAAGAGAAAGTATGCTGAAGCTTGGCAAGCAGATGGTTTTCAATGCCAAATGGCATAACAAGCTGGGATATGCCACCATCATCCTTACGCTTTGGCTAGCGATAACAGGAATGTGTCTCCGACCACCTTTGATGATACCTCTGGCAATGAACAAAACTACAGAAAAGGTGAAGGATGGAAATGTCTGGCACGATAAACTTCGCGCCATCCGATGGGATGCAGCAGAGGGCAACTGGCTTGTTTCTACCTCAGAAGGTTTTCTGCGAGTGGATGAGCATTTCTGCCAAAAACCGGTTTTATTGGATAAGAAGCAATCACCAAAGATAAGTCCGATGGGCGTAAATGTTTTCGAGAGTGACGGCAAGGGTGGTTGGCTGATAGGATCATTCAGCGGCATGTTCCGTTGGAATCCGGAAAAGAATCTGATTGTGGATTATTTCACAGGGAAAGCCAACCAAGGAAAATCGATGATTCCGATTTCCAGTTCTTTGGTTAGCGGTTATTCCAAGGACTTCTTTGGAGGAAAAGAAGTGATTTTTGATTATAGCAAAGGGGCGAGCTTAGGTGAAACAGCATCTACCCCAGAGTTGCTTTCTGCCACCCCGATGTCGCTTTGGAATGTGGCTTTAGAGCTTCACGTGGGTAGATGCTATTCTCCATTCTTAGGGCCTCTTTCCGACCTTTTCGTCTTCATCTCCGGCTTGCTGATTACGCTGGTTTTGCTTTCCGGCTATATCATTCTGCATCGGAGAAAGAAGAAGAACCCCAAACTTCCTCGGAAATCTCTCTAACCAAATCTATCTTTGCCCATTGCTCAGCATCGGTCAGTTTATTGCCGATTTCACAAGAGGCGAAACCGCATTGAGGACTGAGGCTTAAGCGATTGAGAGAAATATACTTGGCAGCTTCGTGGATTCTGGCGATGACCGTAGCCTTATCCTCCAACACAGGAGATTTAGAGGTTACCAAACCCAGAACCACCTTCTTGCCATCTGCCACATATTTCAATGGTTCGAAACCGCCCGAACGCTCATCGTCATACTCCAGATAGAAAGTATCTACATCTTCATGAGCGAAAAGATAAGGAGCTACGGCATCGTAGGCACCCTTGGTGGCATAGCAGGAATGATAATTGCCACGGCATACGTGGGTGTTGATAGTCAACCCCTCCGGTTTGCCCTCGATGGCAAGGTTGTTCACCTTCAGATATTGCAGGGCTTCCTGTTCAAGGGTGAACCCGTTGCCCACCTTGGCCTTCCAGTAATCGCTATCCACAATCATTCCCCAGGTGCAATCATCCAGCTGGATGGTGCGGCAACCAGCTGCATAAATCTCCTGGAAGAAGGTGCGATAAGCCTGGGCAATATCCTCAATCAGCTGGGTGGTGTTAGGATAGAACTTGCGGGTATTCTCGGCATTCTTTCCACGAAACAACTCTGCAAGGAACTGAGCAGGCGCAGGCACAGTCTGCTTTGCCTCGAAGATATATTCGCCCTTGGCATCCAACTCCTCAAACTGCTTCACAAACAGAAAATCCTTGATAAAAGGATGATTCTCTCCGGTAATCTTGCCGGTCAGTTGGATAGAACCCTTGGTTGTCTCCTCGCCATGAAACTGGTAGCCATGCTCCAGTTCAATATGCTCCACGCCATTGAAACCCCACATAAAGTCGAGATGCCAATAGCTGCGGCGGAACTCACCATCGGTGATATAAGGCAGATGATGCGCCTTCTGCTGCTTGATGACCTCAGTAATCAGACGGTCTTCAATGCTGCGAAGGTTGGTGGCAGAAATCTTGCCATCAGCAAACTTGGCTCTTGCTTCTTTCAATTCTGCAGGGCGCAAATAGCTGCCCACTGCCTCAAAATGTATATTTCTTACGTTGCTCATTATTTTATCTTCTATATTTTTTAATGATGAATGACTCTTACTTTGCCATTATCAGATGATGAACGGCTCTTTGCATCCGGAATTGCGAGTGCAAAGGTAAGAAGAAGAATTTTATCTGCCAAATATTCTTCGTAATTCAGAAAAATATGCTATCTTTGCATCGTATTTAGCAAATTCGCAGAATATTATTCTGTAAGAAACGCTAAAAAGAGAAACAAAGAAACTATAAAACAGAAAGAAAAGGAACAATGGCTACAGAAGAAAATCTCGATGAAATCGATATCAAGATACTCAAGTTGTTGCAGCAGAACTCACGACTCACCGTGAAGGAACTTGCTGCAAGAGTACACCTCTCCCCTTCTCCCACCTTCGAACGGCAGAAGCGACTGGAGCGTGAGGGATACATCCAGCGATATGGAGCGATAGTGGATCATCACAAGATGGGACACAACGTGATCGTGCTCTGCAATATCCGATTGAAGCAGCACACCCACGACTTGATTCAGCAATTCATGGATACCGTGCAAACCATCGACCAGATTACGGAGTGCTACAACACCACCGGCGATTACGATTTCCAGATCAAGGTGTATGCCCGGGACATGAAGGATTATCAGGACTTCATGCTCAATACCCTGGGAAATATCGACTGCATCGGAAGCCTTCACAGCATCATCGTGATTGGCGAAATCAAGGATTCGCATTATATCCCTGTGAATCAAAATAAGGAGAAGAGAAATTAAATCAAGAAAGAATTAAGAGACTAAAAATTAAGGAGTAAGAATTATGTTTTGGAAAAAGATCATCATCCTATACCTTGCTCTTCCCATGCTTTGCTGCCTTCCATCCAAGGCACAGAAGCCAGGAGAAATCGTCAGCGAGCAAACCATCAGAAAACTTAGAGAGAAGCATTTCTTCTCCATCTCTCCTATCCCTGACCCCATCTTCCATCTGATGCAAGGAAAGACGTATAAAAAGAATTGCACCGTAGCAAGAAGCGAACTGCGATATCTGAGATGCCTGCATGTGGATAAAAATGGCAGAAACATCGTAGGTGAAATGGTGGTAAACAAGGCGATAGCCGCTGATGTACTCGATATCCTCAGAAAGCTATATAAGGCAAAATATCCGATAGAACGAATGAGACTTATCGACTACTGGGATGCCGATGACGAGAGGGCGATGAGGGACAACAACTCCTCCAGCTTCAATTTCCGCTTCATCTCGCACACCCATACCGTTTCGAAGCATGGCAAGGGACTTGCCGTTGACATCAATACCCTCTACAATCCCTATCATAAGCATTTGAAGAATGGCAAGGAAGTGGTAGAGCCAGCTACGGCACGACCTTATCTCGACCGTAGCAAGCACCATGCTTACATGATCAGAAAGGGCGATTTATGCTACCGGCTCTTCAAGGAGAAAGGATTCCGATGGGGTGGCGACTGGAAACATAGCAAGGATTACCAGCACTTCGAGAAATAAGGACACAAGAAGGCTATGCTGTTGTTGCTTGAGATTCTGCAACAAATAGCATAGCCTTTTATTGTCTAACGGCATCCAATTACCTAACTGTACCAAACAGAATTATAATCTCTGCGGTCATCTTCCTCATTATAGAGGTTCTCATACTCAAGGTTCATTGCCTCGAATTTTTCCTGTGTCTGTTTCATGATAGCCCCTCCTATTACTTTAAGTTAATAAATTCGTTTCTATCTTTTGTATATGCAAAAATAGCAAAAAAATGAATCGATGCTGTCAACTATTCAGAAAACTTTTGTATTTTTGCATCAGAAAGCCATATTTGGCGACATTAAGAACAATTAGAATGAAGAAATAATGAATATGAACTATAATAATAAAAATGAATACGGTTAACGAAATTTAGCATAAATAT
>OKVK01000443.1_pt1 | contig 28367 bp, 28 predicted proteins | sample 1604771 | NCBI WGS metagenome assembly OKVK01 (sample SAMN01760906, study PRJEB22395) | human gut metagenome | reverse complement strand
AGCAATTAAAGAATAGCATATTACAATGGGCGATACAGGGAAAACTTGTACCGCAAGACCCTAATGACGAACCAGCAAGCGTTTTGCTTGATAAGATTCGCCAAGAGAAAGAACGCTTGATCAAGGAGAAGAAAATTAAGCGTGACAAGAACGCATCCATTATCTACCGTGGTGAGGACAATTCCTATTATGAGAAGATGCTTGCTACGGGAGAGGTGAAGTGCATTGATGAGGAGATACCATTTGATGTTCCGCAAGGTTGGGGATGGGAACGTTGGGGTAATATAGCCCAAACGATTCAATATGGTTATAATGCTCCTGCTTTAGAGCATGGTGTAATAAAGATGGTTCGCATCAGCGACATTCAAGAAAATTGTGTTCTTTGGGACAATGTACCATATTGTCTAATTGATGAAAATGATATTGATACGTACCTGTTGAAAGTAAACGATATTCTCTTTGCACGAACAGGGGGTACTGTAGGGAAATCATTTTTAGTTGAAGAAGTGCTAGAGAAAGCTATTTATGCAGGGTACTTGATAAGAACGAGATATAGTTCATTACTAAATCCTCGTTACATGAAATCATTCATGGAGAGTCAATTGTATTGGGAACAACTCAAAAATGGTACTATTGCCACAGCTCAACCAAATTGTAATGGTAAAACACTTGCCAAAATGTTGCTGCCCATACCTCCAACTAAGGAACAAGATAGGATAGTTAAAAAACTAACGCAATTGTCTTCGTTCTTGGATAATTATGGTCTATGCCAAGATAGATTGAATCTGTTGAACGAGGAGATAAAGGAACAATTAAAAAAGTCCATTTTACAGGAAGCAATTCAAGGAAAACTTGTTCCGCAACTTGCTGAGGAGGGTACTGCTCAAGATTTGTTGGAGCAGATAAAAAAGGAGAAGCTGAATTTAGTAAAAGAGGGCAAACTAAAGAAGTCCGCTTTGGCTACTTCCGTCATCTTCCGTGGTGACGATAACAAGTATTGGGAGAAGAAAGTCACAACTTGTGAGTGCATTGATGAGGACATACCTTTTGATGTACCGGAAAGTTGGGCTTGGGTACGTTTGGAAACAATCCTTAATACAGGCTCCGCTCGTAGAGTTCACGCAAAGGACTGGAGACAAGCGGGAATACCATTCTATCGAGCGAGAGAAATTGGCAAATTGGCTGATGATGGTTTTGTTGATAACGAACTATACATAGACCTCTCTTTGTATGAAGATTTTTCTTCAAGTGGAGTTCCGTTGCCAAATGACCTAATGATTACAGCTGTGGGAACTTTGGGAAAAGTGTATATTGTCAAAGAAAGCGACAAATTTTATTACAAAGATGGAAGTGTGCTTTGCTTGGCTAACAAGTATGGACTTTGTGCTGAATATCTAAAAATGGTGATAGAATCGCCTTTCTTTAAGGGACAATACAGACAAGAATCACAAGGAACAACAGTTGCAACATTGACAATGGTTCGCTTACAGAAGTATTTCATTCCAATACCACCATTGCAAGAACAATATAGAATTGTTGAAACGTACAGGAATATAGCAAGTATTATGAGTTGATAGATAACAGCCCTGTTTGTATAGACGAGTTTTTGCCGTTCCAAATACCCGAAACATGGGTTTGGTACAAGGTCAAAGACTTGTTGGAAATACAGACAGGTGCTTCGTTCAAAAAAGAGCAAGCAAATGCAAATAAAAAAGGCATTAGAATATTGCGTGGTGGAAACATTCTACCAAATAAGTATATATTCAAAGATGATGATATATTTGTGTCGGATGAGTTTGTCAATGCGAATACCATTCTAAAGAAGAATTGCATCATTACCCCTGCTGTAACCAGTTTGGAGAATATTGGTAAAATGGCAGTAATAGAAAAAGACTACAATAATGTTAGTGCTGGCGGTTTTGTCTTCATCATTAGCCCATACATTCAAGACTTTAATCACTCCTTGTTACTTGCATATTTTTTTCAAAGTCCATTCTTAATTGAGGCTATGCGAGGAATAACTAAGAAGTCTGGTGCTGCTTTTTATAATCTTGGTAAAGAACGGCTGAAAGAGTTGTATCTGCCATTGCCTCCAATGGCAGAACAAAGTAGAATAGTAGGCAAAATAAATGAGGTTTTATCAAGTATTATGAGCAGATAGGGAGCGAAGTAACAGAGATTGAACTTCCTTTTGACTTTCCAAGTTCTTGGTCTATTGCTCGATTATATGCTGTTTGCCAACTTACAGACGGCTTGAAAACCACTGGCAAGCAATGCCTGTTAGATGCCAAATACTTACGTGGTAAAAGTTCTGGAACTATTATTGAACAAGGCAAACTTGTCTATAAGGGTGACAATATAATGCTTGTGGACGGTGAAAACTCTGGTGAAGTTTTCATCGTACCACAAGATGGCTATATGGGTAGCACTTTCAAGCAACTATGGATAAGTTCTTCACTGTATGAACCTTATATTTTGGCATTTATACAGTTTTACAAAGAAACTTTGCGCAATTCAAAGAAAGGAGCTGCTATTCCACACCTCAACAAGGAGCTTTTCTATGGTCTTATAATTGGCATTCCGCCATTTCAAGAGCAGAAAAGAATAGTCCAAAAGATAGGGTTGTCAGCGCAACTTTTGAAATAACTGGCTTATTTTGAGAGCAATACGCTCTTGTTCCCTTATAGGTGGTATCGGAATAAGAAAATCATTGAATTTGTTTTGGGTTAGTTGATTGATTGTGGTTGTATTACTCACATCTCTCAACTGCCCAAAGAACAAATCAGACTGCAAATAAGCAAACATATATTCGTAAATAGGAGTTTTGCATATTGCCATAAATGCGCCAAATGTCATTGGTTCTGACAAATTCCTTATAAGAGCCGATTTTCCAACTAATCGTTTGCTCCCATTTCTTGCACAAATTATAATGTCATTCTCTTCTATAAGCAATTTTTCAGATATGGAAGAACTTACTCTTACAATATCATCTAATGCTAACTTGCCATTTCGTATATTACAGGAACGTAATACGATAGTTCCTTTCTCGTCAATATCTGTCGGTTTATACGTTAGACCAATATAAGAGTTTGATACATTACGAACTCTACACCATTCCCAATTACTTGGGATTTCAAAGGGAATTTGCTCAGTTATATCCAAGCATTTTTTGCCTATCTGCTCATAATACTTGTTATCGTCACCACGAAAGATAACAGAATCGTTGAGGGCAGACTTCTTTAGCTTGCCCTCTTTGACAAGTTTCTGCTTCTCTGTCTTAATTTGTTCAAGCAAGTCTTGGGCAGTACCTTCTTCTGCTATTTGTGGTACAAGTTTTCCTTGTATTGCCTCTTGCAAAATGGATTTGCGTAACTTGTCTTTTATTTCCGAATTAAGCTTATTCTGTAAAATTTGACTATTACTATACTTTTCTACTAATGGCAACAGATATTGTATTTTCTCGACAATTCGATACTGTTCTGCCAATGGTGGTATAGGCATCAAATGAGAAATTAATTTTTCTCGCGAAATGTTTGGCTGTGCACCACCTTCTCCTTTCTTGATGAAGTCAATTTGACTACCCATCAAAAAGAAAAACAGGTAATAGTTGTAAATACCAAATGGAGTGCAAGCGCAACAAGCTTGATTAGTTGTAAGTTCTTTGCCAACAATAGCCACTTTACCTATAGTAGCACCATACATAGCAATAAGAACATCGCCAATTTTATTCATTCTCAATGAACATTCTTGCAACGCTTTATCTGTAATCTTTATTTCAGAATCATAGACAATTCCATTATTCAATTCTCCCGTTCTTAACCATAAAATCGAACCTCCATAGTAATCAGGATTACCCTTTGCAGGTGTTGCTCCGGCTCCCCAATCACCAATGCATCCCATTCTGCACCATTCCCACCCCTGCGGTATCTCAAACGGCACTTCCTCATCAATGCACTTCACCTCGCCTGTAGCGAGCAACTTCTCATAATAGGAACTCATAGAACAAATCCATGCCTATTTATTAGGACAACATAATGTTTCACTAATAAACGATTAGAAATGGAATTAGACAAATTTGAAGAGTTCCTAAGCCAAGGCAATATGGCTAAGAACACGATTTCGGCATATCTGTATGCCGTGAAGGAGTTTGGCTCTCGACACAAAGAGTTGAACAAGAGAAACTTGTTGGTTTACAAGACCTACTTGATTGAGACTTACAAACCAAAGACGGTGAACCTCCGTATTCAGGCGTTGAACAAGTACCTTGTATTTGTAGGCAAGACTAAGCTCCGCTTGAAGTCGGTCAAGGTACAGCAACGTTCTTATTTGGAGAATGTCATCAGCAATGCCGACTACACCTTCTTGAAGAACAAATTGAAGAAGGAAGACAACTTGGAGTGGTACTTTGTGGTGCGTTTCTTGGCTGCGACTGGTGCCAGAGTGAGCGAACTTGTGCAAATCAAGATTGAGCACGTGCAAGTAGGCTATTACGACATCTACACCAAGGGTGGCAAGATACGGCGTATCTATATCCCAAAGACATTGCGCACAGAAACAGAAAAGTGGTTGCAGACACTCAACCGTACAAGTGGCTATCTCTTTCTCAATCGCTTTGGCGAGCGTATTACTACAAGAGGCATATCACAGCAGTTGAAGAACTATGCGGTGAAGTATGGCTTGAATGAAAAAGTGGTGTACCCTCACTCGTTCCGCCATCGTTATGCCAAGAATTTCTTGGAGAAATTCAACGACATTGCCCTGCTTGCAGACCTTATGGGACATGAAAGCATCGAAACGACACGTATCTATCTACGAAGAAGCAGCATTGAGCAACAAGAGATAGTTGACAAAGTGATAACCTGGTAATCGGAGCATATTCTATATTTTTTGATATGTTATCCATGCTATTAAACTATGCAAACGAGTATATGCTTTTTACAACAAGTAGAGTTGATTATCAGTGTTTTGCATTACCTTTGCACTCAAAAGAAAATACGCATGGGACTATTCAAGACGATAAAAGACATATTCAGCAACGGCAAAGGCAAGGAGACAAACACACAAGAGAACGTTTCCTTGCCTTCTTCTATAAATGTACCTCAACAGTCCACCAAGCAGCCTTTGGTAATGCCTGGTGTTACAGAGGTTATAAAGGCAAGGTCATATCTGAAAGCAAATGACACAGAACAGACTAAATGCCAATACGAGAGTGCGGTTCAAAAAGGATATTCATTGAACCTTGAACCCTATAATTGGCTACTTCGCCATTATACAAGCAAAGAACAATGGAGCGATGCCAAGCGTGTTCTGTTGCTTGTCCCTGCAAAATTCAGCCAAGATGCGATTGTTGTCGAATTTAGGGAAGTAATAAGGCAACGAGAAGACAAACTACCCAAACAAGCCAATCTCCACAGAAACATTACCACCAAAGACACATTGGCAAACCGATACAAAAGTTTGATTGCTCAACTGCCCGAATTTGATTTCTACACAAGTGGAAACGATACTTTGTTTTCAGAAGACGCTCCAGCGTGCCGTCAGATAGAAGATATAATCAGCCATATAGAGAATGAACTACGCAAGGCAAAGGTTGCCGAGAAAAGCAAGGATTACATCACCGCAACCAATATCTATGAAGAGCTGATTGCCAAAGGCTATTGGAAGCCAGAGCCTTACAACCGTCTGCTTTATATCTATGACAAGGCTGGACTTACAAATGGGGTAAAGGAGTTACTTGTTCTTGCAATAAGTTTCTTTGAAAATCAGCAAAAGGAACAGAAACAGGAATTATTACGCCTTGCCGACAAGTACAAAAGCAGAGCCTATGCAGAGGCGAAAATAAATCAAGGAAAGACAGTGGCATATTTCGATGGTTTCTTTGAAATATACATACCTTTCCCTGATATTGATGTCTGGAAGCGAATACTCGCTGACACTACCGCTTAATGCCCGAACTCTTCTTGGGATAGTGTTTGCTGTGGGCGAATCTCATGCAACGTCTGGCAAAGCTGAAAATATCCTCGTCCTTATCCCTCCAAGGCAATTCCGAATTGGAGCCACCGCCACCTCCCGACTGCGTGATGCTTGTTGCCCCATTGACGCCCTCAATGAACATCTTGACAGCTGTGCCAAGCACGTCTTTGAAACGCATATCGCACATATCTTCAATGATGGTGTTCTCTGCCATTTTCTTGGCTTCGGGTACATTGGCGCAAATTATACTGCTCATCGTCAGCAGTTCTTGGAAACTGCCAGCAAGAATAGAGGCTTGGGCGTATGTCTGCAAAGTACGTGATGTCTGCTCCTGCACGACACGCAAAGTTTCAGCCTCAGACTTCTGCGCCCTTGTCATGGCTCTGAACTCGGCAAGGGCTTCATCGGCTGCACTCAGTTTTTCTCGTTTGTCCGTCAGCTTGAACTCCAAGGTGGACAACTGACTTTTGAGCCGTTCCAGTTCCTTTAACAACTCGGAATGTTCGCCATTCTGTTGTTCCAGCTGTTTCTCAACCTCATGGATTTTGTTCTCCACCTCGGACTTCTGGTGAGTGAGGTTTTCTATCATCGTTTTCAGACCTTTAACGGCATTCTCCTTTCTGCGAATGTCAAGTTCCAGTTTGCCATTTGCGATTTCCAACTCACGGCTTTCGGCTTGGAGTTGTCTATACCATTCGTCACGAGGGACATGCTGGGCATTGGTAGCCGAAACGGATTCGCCACGTACCAAGCCCCACTTTTTGTTGACCTCTGCCAAATAGTCGTGGATAGCATCCAGTTTGTTTGCGTCACCACCAAAAGTGTCTCTGTATTTGATACGCATCTTCTGTTTCTTCTCATCGTACATAATGGGCGTGACAAGGCAATGGATATGCGGTGAAGACTCGTCAAGATGAACGGAAAAGTCAATGATATTGTCTTCGCCCCATGCATCGGCAACAGCCTTGTAGATGTCCTTTGCCCACAATTCTATCTCCGCTTTGCGCTTGACATGACTGTTGTCTGCGCCTTTCGCTCGCTCCACATTCTGGTCTCCGAAAGCCATTTCTCGCATTCTGTCGGCATCGCCCGAAAATATCATGTTGCAGGCAATGCGATATTTGGGCGTTTCAAGCCCTTTGTTAGGGTCTTCCGCACCAGTGGCTTCCAAGCGGTCTTGAAACCGCTCCAAAATGGGCTTAGAAGAGCCGAGAGGTACAATCTTATCGCCCTTGACTATCTCAAAGTTGAGATGCGTACGGCTCTTGTCGTAGTTAAACTTCTTGTTGGAGGCTTTTGCTTCCCATTGGGATTCCGTCCAACGCCTCTGATGTTCGTTATCTTCACCTGCCGAAAACGACTTGACGGCTTGTTGGTGAAACACTTGGTATTCTGGCATAATGTTATTTCTTAGATGGGGTAATGAAATTTATAAAATGAGCTTGCTCTGGTGTCCTCCTGAGGGCTTGCCCGACGGAGCATAATTCGGTTGGTGATAACCATACCGAGGATTATGTTCCCCATCTACATTATGCGTACATATAGGCAAGCCTCTTCTGTTGTGTACCATCACTGCTCTAAAACGGTTTTGATGAAGTCTTGGCATTGCGTTCTTACTGGCAAACTGACAGCATGAAGGCAAATGCCAAGACTAAAAATGAATGAACGGTAGGTTACATTTCACGTTGCTCGTGGAATTGTTCCATATCTTCCGCCAACAACTGCTCTCTCACATCATCAGGGATTTCTTCCAAGGAATGGATTTGCTCCATTTCCGAAGGAGTGATTTCTGATGAATCGGAAGAAGGCAAAGGCAAAGTTGAAGAAGTCGGATCTGAAACAGACTTGTTCGGGTTCTGTTCCGACTTCGCTTTGCCGTTGTCTCGCTTATAAAGGGCATTGGCTGTATAAACCGTTTCACCCTCATGCTTCCACGCTGCTATGCACCTCATATCCATAATGGTGGTAAGGCAATCAGTTTTTATTGTTACGATACCCAACTGTTCCAACTGTTTCAAGAAGCGGATAACTGTCTTTCGGTTGCAGTTCCATTCCTTTGAAAGTTCAAGGGCAGATACACAAGTTTGTCCTTGCATTAGTGGTTTGGATATGCCACGCTTGGTATAGGTGGTATCGGCAGTTGCCGTGTGGTGAAGCAGTCTGCGGAAACATTGTATTCTGTTGATGCCTCCCTCGTTGCTACTGAGAAAATTCAGTTGTTCGTCCGTCAATGACAGATAGTAAGTGACAGGGCGAGTTTTGTCTATCTCTTTTCTTTCCATGTCCGAATGGTTTATAAATGGTGAATGACTGAAAGGACAACAAATCATCGGTGAAGACCATGCTGTTGCCGTGGCATATCCTCACTGACAATCTCCATGAGTTTTCTATCCAAGCGTTGAAGTTCATCTTTGTTAAGACTGTTTATTGCCTCTATGCTTACTCGTAATGCAACGGCACGTCTTCCATACAAAATGGCTTGTTCGTCATTGTCTATGGCATGGTTTGCACCAGTTGCTTCAATGTAATCATTGACGGCATCCCTCATGGATAGTTCACGAAGTCCTGTCTTAGCCCAGAGGACAGACAGTTTGACTGCCTGTTCCTTCTTGGCTTCAAATTCTGTTGTCCTCATGGCTACTTGACACTTAAATTTTTCAAGATACGGTTGGCTTCTTCTGAAACCTGCGCCTTTGACGCAATCGCATTTCTGCGAATCCATGTCAAGAGTTCCGCTTTCTCGAAATACACCATCTTGCCATTCGGCTTGTAATAAGGAATGGTCTGCTCATGGGTCATCTTGTAGAGCGAACTTTTTGTCACTCCCATAAATCGGGCAGCTTCTTCCAAAGTCAGCACTTCCTTACCTGCTGACAGGGTATTTTCAAGCACTTCTACTCGCTTGGCGAGTTTTAGGTTCTCCAGCATGAGTGCTTGAACATCTGGAGTTACACTTTGATTGGTTCGTGATTCCATAATCTGTTGATGTTTTAATTTGACTATTTCATCATGACCATTGTTTGTGATTGCAAGTTGAAAGTGGTGCAAAGTTATGTAAGATATTTCTCATTCTGTTAGAAATGCTTGGTCAATGACGAAATCTTAAGCTATATTATAATAATGAAGTTATTTCATACTCTAAATCATACTTGGATGAAATAAAGTGAAGACAAAATCAAACTTAGAAACGATAGTAAGAATACAAGAGAAACGCTGTTTTTGGAACTTGGTTGTCAAATCCTCAAAACAGCCATAAAATGCAGAAATGGTGCTTGGGCTGTAATTTTATAGTTGCAAATACGCAATTATCTCTTTTTATTTGGAAATTTTTGTTGCACGTTTGTTACGTGGAGGTGTTTTATAAAATAACAATACTGATAATCAGTGAGTTACACAGCGAAATAATCCCACAAAGTAGCAAATACTATGCAGCATTTGGTAAGTTTGAGTATTTCTATCATATCTGAGGCTGCTCCACCTTACAGATTTCAATTCAATATTCTCTACATTTTCAAAGAATAGCATTAGCTTTCTTATTTTTCCCTTTCTTGCGGACTTCACATCACCACAACCTAGCAATAATACAACTGTAGCTTTTAGCACCTGATTAAAGATATTGTTTGATGAGAACTCATCGAAGGCACAAGCAAGCTTTGCCGTTTGTTTCATTTTCTCTTTTATCGTTGCCCGCACATCAAGCTTTCCTCGCAATGTAGAAAGAGTATCTTCGCAATCAACGTACTCACGATGCAACCCCTGCTTCAATAAATACGAAATACCCAAGTAGAGAATCTCGGCAAACATATCATGTATGTTGCCAAAATTCTCTGTCTCTACACGTTTATAATGCTCGCGGTTCAATTCCTTGAAAGCATAGGTCAACATATAGAAAATATTCTTTATAGGTATACCTTTATCTATTGTCATTATAAACAACTTTTTATATTTTCAATTTCCTGCTGACACTTATTCTTATCATCGAACCAATATTCATGCAACATAGGAATAATATCAAACTCTATCACATTTTTCAACCATTCTCTACTGATTTTTTCTTGATTACAGAAATAACTATGTCCGATACAGAAGCCATCGCCTAATGAATCATCATTGGCAATCACCTGGTTCAGCTGTACTATTCCAGCAATCACCTGATCAAAGATGTCACTCGAAAGCCTTTCCTGATAGTTTCGGAATCCATCAGTAGCAAATCCTGGCTTCATCTCAACAAAGCTAAAGCGTCTGCGAAGAGCATAATCCATCATAGCCAAACTTCTGTCAGCAGTATTCATCATACCTATTATATATAGGTTTTTAGGCACAGAGAATAATTCCTGATTATACGCTAACGTAATCTCCTCACCACGATAACCATTCTCTATCAGCATAAGCAACTCACCAAATATCTTACTCAGATTGCCTCTATTTATTTCATCAATAATGAAGAAATACTTGTGGTCAGGATCACTTTTCGCCTTTGCACAGAACTTATAAAAAATACCTCTTTGCAGGTCAAAACCTCCATTTTCATTAGGCTTATATCCCATCACAAAATCTTCGTAACTATAACTCTGATGGAATTGAACCATTTCCATTTTATCCTCATCCTTATTACCTAAGATTGAATATGCCAGGCGTTTTGCCGTATAAGTCTTACCCACACCAGGAGCACCTTGCAAGATGATATTCTTTTTATCCTCAAGCAAGGCTCTCATTCTATCATAAGTTTCTTCATCCATAAATACCTCTGAAAGGAAATCATTTTTAGAATAAGGAGTCAATTCCTTCGATTTCTGGCAAGGATTCTCTGTTCGAATAATATCCATAAGCAATTCGCTTTCCTCCTTGGTAATCTTGAATAAAGAACCATTCATATTTTTCAAGAACTCCAATTCGGTAAGTCCCGGCATATCTTTTACTGTTGCAAAATCAATTGGCGAAGCAAAGGATTCAAGCTTTTTGAAATATATATGCTTGCCATCATCTGCCGCCTTAGATACTTCTGCCATTCCCACAATTTGCTTAACCGGTGTGGCTTCATATCCCAAAATAAGATCACCAACCTTAGCATCCTTGAAGTTTTGAAGAATCTTGCGAGGATTTCCATTTTCATTATAAAGAGAATAATCCTGTTCTTCCCCTATTTTCATCTTTGAGAAACTCCAAATCTTAGGACTTGACACAAGCCACCAATATCGTCTATCCTTGTTGACTATAGCAAGTTCTCCATCCACCATATCTGCCAGTTCTTTCACGTAACTCGGATATTGGGTTATATCCGTTAAAGTCTTCTGAACAATATTTTTCTGAGGAACTGTCCATTCACCAATATGAGTCCATTTTACCTTACGAACATTGTTGTGCTCTTCCAAACTGTCATCATACGAATAGTCCCCTTCTACAATTCCACGACCTATGATTGTACCTGTACCTTTCTTTGCATATATAATATCTCCAACCTGTATGGTGTGTACGAAATCCCACAAAGCCAAACTGTCATTCATGAATGATGCATCTGGCTTACCGTAAGCATCTTGCAATGCCTTTCTGATATCTTCACGAGTGGTGAATAGAGATAAATCGTTCAATTCTTCCCAACCAATACTCATCACTTCATTTTTAAGACAAGTGTCCCATTTTGAAGCATTACGACCAGGTGCATACATCCATACATGAGGCTTATGCTGCTTCAAAATCTCCAGCAGTTCATCATAATAATCGAACAAATCTTTATTTTCCTTCTTTTCCATCAAGAACATCTGGAGTTCTACATAAGTTTTTGCCGCCGGATTATCCATACCAAAATGCAAAGCCAGCTGTTCCAACATTTCTTTTTTAAAAATTGGTACTAACTGCTCAGAGGAATACATAAAAGCTATTTTCCATTTATAAGAATGCCCCAATTCTGAAATTTCCTCTATCTCGTTCCATTTTCCCTGTTGGGCATAAAGAGCAATTTTTATGATTGCTTCTCGTACAACATCATAAGCTTCTTGAACCGTAACTTTATGATATTTTGAATACCAAGCGTACTTCTCGTCACTTATAACGCGAGAGTCATTAATTTTAGGACGCTTTTGATATTCATAAACACCAAATTTATAAGAACAACCTCCCCAAATAGAACCAAGTTCAGAAGTCTTAGCCTCTATCCAATAACAGAAAGAATTGTCTTTCTTCAAATCAGTATATTGTTCCAAAGTCATATTCTTAAGACTTTCTACAGGAAAAGCCTTAAGAAAATCATTGTATAGTTGTCTTCTATCCTTCATATGCTTTATAGTTTTTGACTATTTAAAATCTTAATCGGCACAAAAGTACAAAAAAATATCAGGAACCTATTCTAACAGAAGTATTTTTGCACTAATTTAACGCAGTAGCAAAAGCAGTACGATTTATCATGCTGCTTTTGCTATTTTCATCTTATTTAGTTTACTCGCTTGCAGGTAATTTGCTGTTTATACTGTGGTCCTTCATCCAAAGTAACCTCCAAGACTACGACATCGCCTTTAATCGATACAACACGATAAGTATCACCAATATCTCCATTAGAAGCATAAAGGATTATTTTGTTACCAGAAACCTCATACTTATGGGTGTAATTTGAAGATTGCCATCCGTAACTTCCCAAATACCAATACCATTTATAGGTACCATCACCTTTAAAAAGTATGCGTTCACTTTTCTCCTCGGGAACATCCTGATCCACTTTGATAAGATTTTCATCCTCCGTGTCATCATATCCCCAACCAGCAATATGAGTCGTCTGCCACATTCCTACAATATTGTTCTTAATCTCTTCTGTTGATGGCACATCATCATCGGATGAACAAGCGGTGAAAGACACCATTGACAACAAGGCGAAAAGAATCGCCGTAAATGCAAAATATAACTTTTTCATAAACTTGCCCGTAAGCCGATAGCTCAGCTCTAATGTTATAAATATATGTAATTGTCTTAATCAATCATCATTCTTTATTTCTCCTCAAAGTAACTCCCCGCTTCCATCTTGCAATCCATCGCACGGCACTTGTTGTAGCGCTCTCGGGCTCTGTTTTCTCTTGCAAACATCGCCTTGGTGCCAGCCTCATCTTCTGAAAACTGAAGGTGGTTGTCGATGCCCATATCCTGAGCTATGCTCTCCACATCAAGGTCATCGGTGCCGATGAAGGTAAAGGTCCAGTTCTGTTTCTTCAGCTTCTCAATGAGGTTCTTGATCATTTTCAAATCATACTCCTCGCTGCAGTTCTCCTCACCATCCGTAATGATGGTTACCAATACGCTATCATCCTCGGTGGTCAGGGCGTTGATCTTGGCTATACCCATGCCTATGGCATCATAAAGAGGGGTACCGCCACATGGGTTGTAATCCCTTGATTTCAAAGGGTTGGCATGGCGGGCAGACACATTATCATAGAACAGATTCTTGTGGGTGCTGTCGAAGGTGATGAGCGTTACACGCTGCTCCATGTCCTTATGCGTCTTCTGCATTTTCTGAATCGTGGTCAGAGTCTCGTTGATGCCCACCAGTGCCTGGCGCTCGATAATGCTCATGCTGCCACTCTCATCCACTACCAAAAGATTGAATACTCGTTTCATAACTTGTTTCTCCTATTAATTTTAATTGTTCAACATATTCTGTTTTCATCAAGAAGAGGGAACTTTCCCCGCTTTCTGATTGCTTCTTTATCCCTTAAAAGAAAAAATAGAGGGAAAAATTAAGCTGAGGATTATCTTTTTTCAAAGATATTTTTGCCAGTAGAAATAAAACTCGTACTTTTGCACCCAATTATTATATCATACAAGTTATTAAATTACATCAAGTTACTATATTATATAAGGAGATGAAAGAAATATTGATAGTAAGCATCGGCAGCTTCTTCGGGGGCGGCATGAGATATTGGATTTCAAAGATGGTGCAATCCTGCACGGTGATTGCCTTCCCGTTCGGAACGATGGCGGTGAATGTGGCAGGATGCCTCATCATCGGGTTTCTCTCGGGATTGAACTGGAGGGAAGGGGGATGGATGTCGCCATCTGCCAAACTGCTGCTCACCACGGGGTTCTGCGGAGGATTCACCACCTTCTCTACCTTCATGAACGAGGGGGCGGGATTGATGAAGGAGGAAAATTACCTCTATATGATGCTCTACCTATTCGGAAGCCTGGCACTGGGACTCGTCGCCGTACTCGCCGGACATTATCTGGCGAAGATTATCGCATAAAATACTTCAGAACATAGAAAGAAGAAGCCCCCGGATTGCCGAGAAAGAAGACCGGAGAATAGAAAGAAGAAGAACCCGGATTATCGCATAAAATACAGAAGATAGGATTCCATCAGATGAAGAAATGATGAAAATTCTATCTTTTTTATTATTTTATATTTTCAAAATGCCTTAATTACGAAATTTATTCGTAAATTTGCAGAAAATAATCTGCACTCGACTATTTGAAAGCATGCTTTCATTGTACTCGTTTGCTTAATTTTTGCACCAATGAATACATTAGATACAAACAATATAAAATGGAGCGAGAATGTGATCATCGCTGATGCCGATTATATCGACAAAGTGGCTTTCGACCTGACTGTCAACTTCGAGCGAATGATCAACCGCCGCATCCAGCCAGCTGACATGGCACAATGGGCAGTGTGCATTGCCCTCGACGGAGGTCTCAGAGAGGGGGAGCACGAAACGCAAGTGGTGCTTATCCACGATAAGAAATCTCTGGCGATGAAGAATTTCCGCCCTTCCAACTATGAGAAGGATCTCAACGCCCAGGCTTTCAAGGATGATAAGCTGGGAGAATTCATATTTGCCTCTTATCCTACCGAGGAGCAGATGGTGGGAAAGGATGAATTCCTCGTAGAAGTGGCACGCACCGTATGCAACACCAAGGAGGTGAAAAGGGTGATGGTGATTCCGAACTCGGAAGATGGAGATGCCTACGACCAGCTGAGAGATATGCTGAGAAAGGTGGAGGATGACGACAAGCGCATCACCCTCTTCGCCATGCAACCCATGCCGGGAGGAAACTTCCGTCAGGAGATTCTGGGGTACTCGCTGATGAACGCCCTCGGAATCTCGGCAAAGGAGCTAAAATAAACATTAAAATAATAAACATAATAATAAAAAACAAGATTATAAATGAGTAGAGTACTTATGATTGGCGCTGGTGGCGTGGCTACCGTAGCTGCCTTCAAGATCGTCCAGAACCAGGACGTTTTCACCGAGTTTATGATTGCTAGCCGTCGCAAGGAAAAGTGCGATAAGCTGGTTAAAGATATCCATGCCAAGGGCTACAAGATGGATATCCAGACGGCTGAGGTGGATGCCGACGACGTTGAGCAGTTGAAGGCTCTCTTTAATAGCTATAAGCCTGAGCTTGTCATCAACCTTGCTTTGCCTTACCAAGATCTCACCATCATGGATGCTTGTCTGGCTTGCGGTTGCAACTATATGGATACCGCTAACTATGAGCCAAAGGACGAGGCTCACTTCGAGTACTCTTGGCAGTGGGCTTACAAGGATAAGTTCGAGCAGGCAGGTCTCTGCGCTATCCTCGGCTGCGGTTTCGACCCAGGTGTTTCCGGCATCTTCACCGCTTATGCTGCCAAGCATCACTTCGATGAGATTGAGGTGCTCGATATCGTGGATTGCAACGCCGGAAACCATCACAAGGCTTTCGCAACCAACTTCAACCCTGAAATCAATATCCGCGAGATTACCCAGAAGGGACTCTGGTACAAGGATGGCGAATGGATTGAAACCGACCCTCTGTCTATCCACAAGCCTCTCACCTACCCTAACATCGGCCCTCGCGAGAGCTATCTGATGCATCACGAGGAGTTGGAGAGCCTGGTGAAGAACTACCCTACCATCAAGGAGGCACGTTTCTGGATGACCTTCGGTCAGCAGTATCTCACCTACCTCGACTGCATTCAGAACCTCGGTATGAGCCGCATCGACGAAATCGAATACGAGGCTCCATTGGCAGATGGCTCAGGCAAGACAGCCAAAGTGAAGATTGTTCCATTGCAGTTTCTCAAGGCAGTATTGCCTAACCCACAGGATCTCGGCGAGAACTATGATGGCGAGACATCCATCGGTTGCCGCATCCGTGGTAAGAAGGATGGCAAGGAACGTACCTACTACGTATATAACAACTGCAAGCACCAGGAAGCTTACAACGAAACCGGCATGCAGGGCGTCAGCTACACCACTGGTGTGCCAGCCATGATTGGTGCGATGATGTTCCTGAAGGGCATCTGGAAGAAGCCAGGCGTCTGGAACGTAGAGGAGTTCGACCCAGATCCATTCATGGAGCAGTTGAACAAGCAGGGATTGCCATGGCACGAGGTGTTTGATGGCGATTTGGAGATTGATTAAACTTTAAACATGAAAAGAATATGGCAAAAGAGATAGAAGAGGGCAAACTGACCCCCAACGAGGGAAAACTGAAAGCCCTCCAGGCAGCCATGGCGAAGATTGAGAAAGACTTCGGCAAGGGCTCTATCATGAAGCTCGGCGATGAGCACGTCGAGAATATCGAGGTGATTCCTACGGGCAGTATCGCTCTTGACAATGCATTGGGCGTAGGCGGTTATCCAAGGGGACGTATCATCGAAATCTATGGTCCTGAATCTTCTGGTAAGACAACATTGGCCATCCATGCCATCGCAGAGGCTCAGAAGGCTGGCGGTATTGCAGCCTTCATCGATGCCGAGCATGCTTTCGACCGCTTCTATGCTGCCAAGCTGGGCGTGGATGTGGATAACCTGTGGATTTCACAGCCAGACAATGGTGAGCAGGCATTGCAGATTGCCGATCAGCTGATCAGCTCTGCTGCCGTAGATATCGTGGTAGTTGACTCTGTAGCTGCCCTGACTCCTAAGAAGGAAATCGAGGGCGACATGGGTGATAACGTGGTAGGTCTTCAGGCACGATTGATGAGCCAGGCACTCCGCAAGCTCACTTCTACCATCAGCAAGACCAATACTACCTGCATCTTCATCAACCAGTTGCGCGAGAAGATCGGTGTGATGTTCGGCAACCCTGAGACAACTACCGGTGGTAACGCCTTGAAGTTCTATGCATCAGTTCGCCTGGACATCCGCAAGGCAACAGCCATCAAAGACGGCGAGGATGTGGTAGGTAATCTGGTTCGCGTGAAGGTAGTGAAGAACAAGGTGGCTCCTCCTTTCCGCAAGGCGGAGTTCGACATCATGTTCGGCGAAGGTATCAGCCGTGCCGGCGAGGTATTCGGTTTAGCAGTAGCCAACGGCATCATCGACAAGAGCGGCAGCTGGTACAGCTACGGCGGTTCAAAGCTCGGACAGGGTGCAGATGCCTGCAAGGCATTGCTCAAGGATAATCCTGAGCTTCTCGACGAGCTGGAGGCAAAGGTTCGCGAAGCACTCGCTGCCAAGGATCAGAAGTAAAACTCAGATAAGGTAGGTTACACCTTATTATATATAGGGACATTATCTGGAAGAAAGAGTTCCCTAAAAACGAAATAGGAATCAAGATATGAGGAATGCGACATTTTATCGCTTCTTTTATCTTGATTCCTTTTATTTTGTCAGTACCTGACTGACAGCTTGTCAGCAAAAATCAGGAAAACACAGAAAACAAACAGCCAAATCCAGAAAAAAAATCCATTGGCACACGCTTTGTTAATTAGAAAGCGTGAACACTGAGTTCAGGAGGTTCCCGATAGATGCATATCTTCGGCAGACTTCCCCGAAGGCAGCGATTCATGAGATAAATAACATATTAATAACGAAAAAATAAAAAAAAGATATAATCATGGGAAAAGTAATTGGAATTGACTTGGGTACCACAAACAGTTGTGTTGCCGTTTTCGAAGGTAGCGAACCAGTTGTAATCGCTAACAGTGAAGGTAAGCGTACTACTCCATCAGTAGTAGGTTTCGTTAAGGATGGTGACCGCAAGGTAGGTGATCCTGCTAAGCGTCAGGCCATCACAAACCCTAAGAACACTGTATATTCTATCAAGCGTTTCATGGGTGAGACATACGCTCAGAGCCAGAAGGAAGCTGAGGCAATGCCTTACACAGTAGTAAACGAGGGTGGTTATCCACGTGTTGAAATCGAGGGTCGCAAATATACTCCACAGGAGATTTCTGCAATGGTTCTCCAGAAGATGAAGAAGACTGCAGAGGATTATCTCGGACAGGAGGTTACAGATGCTGTCATCACAGTTCCTGCTTACTTCTCTGACTCTCAGCGTCAGGCAACTAAGGAGGCAGGTCAGATTGCAGGTTTGAACGTTCAGCGTATCGTAAATGAGCCTACAGCCGCAGCTTTGGCTTACGGTGTTGACAAGGCTAACAAGGATATGAAGATTGCCGTATTCGACCTGGGTGGTGGTACATTCGATATCTCTATCCTTGAGTTCGGTGGCGGTGTATTCGAGGTACTTTCTACCAATGGTGATACTCACCTGGGTGGTGATGACTTCGACCAGGTAATCATCAACTGGTTGGCTGATGGTTTCAAGGCAGAGGAAGGCGTAGATCTCCGCAAGGATCCTATGGCTATGCAGCGCTTGAAGGAGGCAGCTGAGAAGGCTAAGATTGAGTTGTCTAGCTCTACATCTACCGAAATCAACTTGCCATACATCACAGCAGTTGACGGTATGCCAAAGCACTTGGTTAAGACTTTGACCCGTGCACAGTTCGAGCAGTTGGCTCACAACCTGATTCAGGCTTGTCTCGTACCTTGCCAGAATGCCGTTCGTGATGCTAAGCTCTCTACATCAGATATCGACGAGGTTATCCTGGTTGGTGGTTCAAGCCGTATCCCAGCCGTTCAGACACTCGTTAAGAACTACTTCGGCAAGGAGCCTTCTAAGGGCGTTAACCCTGATGAGGTAGTAGCAGTAGGTGCAGCTATCCAGGGTGCCATCCTGAACAAGGAAGAGGGTGTTGGCGACATCGTATTGCTCGACGTTACTCCATTGACTCTCGGTATCGAGACCATGGGTGGTGTAATGACCAAGCTCATCGACGCTAACTCTACCATCCCTTGCAAGAAGAGCGAGGTGTTCTCTACTGCAGCTGATAACCAGACAGAGGTTACCATCCACGTATTGCAGGGTGAGCGTCCAATGGCAGCTCAGAACAAGAGCATCGGTCAGTTCAACCTGACAGGTATCGCTCCAGCTCGCCGTGGTGTTCCTCAGATTGAGGTAACCTTCGATATCGATGCCAACGGTATCTTGAACGTATCAGCTAAGGATAAGGCTACAGGCAAGGAGCAGAGCATCCGCATCGAGGCTTCATCTGGCTTGAGCGAGGACGAGATCAACCGCATGAAGGCTGAGGCTGAGCAGAACGCTGCTGCTGATAAGGCTGAGCGCGAGAAGATCGACAAGATGAACCAGGCAGACAGCATGATCTTCACCACCGAGAACTTCCTGAAGGATAACGGTGATAAGATTCCTGCAGACAAGAAGCCAGGCATCGAGCAGGCATTGCAGCAGTTGAAGGATGCTCATAAGGCAGGTGATGTTGCAGCCATCGATTCAGCTATCAACAACTTGAACACCGTAATGCAGGCAGCTTCTCAGCAGATGTACCAGGGCGGCCAGCAGGCAGGTCCTCAGGGTGCACAGGGTGGCCAGCAGACACAGCAGGGTGCTAACGATGGTGCTCAGGATGTTCAGGACGCAGATTTCGAAGAGGTTAAGTAATCTCTCTCATCATAGAGAAGTTATTAGATTAGCATAAAGATCAAAGGCGTGTAAGGCTCTGAAAATGAGTTTTACACGCCTTTTTTCGTGTCTTTATGTTTTTTTATATATCTGCTTATGGCTTTATCGCAGAAAAATATGTATATTTGCAGGTTATGAAGGGGCGGAAGTTCCTGCAAGAGAAGAAAAAGACAAGTTCTAGTAAAAGAAGGAAAGGAAACGGGATATGGCAAAGAAAAGACCGCAGGTAGCACTGGTTTATGATTTTGACGGGACATTATCTCCCGGCAACATGCAGGAGTTCGGATTCATCCAGGCAACCGGAAAGACAAAAGAGGAATTCTGGGATAAAAACCGGAAGCTTGCCGTGGGCAAGGATGCCAACGGCATTCTTACCTATATGTATATGATGCTGGATGAAGCGAAGAAGAACCATATCTCGCTCACCCGCGAATCCTTCCAGAGCTTCGGCAGGAATGTGGAGCTCTTCCGTGGCGTAAAGCAATGGTTCTCGTTCATCAACGAATATGGTGCAAGCATCGGATTGGAGATCAAGCACTACATCAACTCCTCGGGATTGAAGGAGATGATAGAGGGCACACCCATCGCTCAGGAATTCGAGAACATCTATGCCTGCTCGTTTCTCTATAATGAGGATGGCATCGCCTACTGGCCAGCCGTAGCCGTGGATTATACCACGAAGACGCAATTTCTCTTCAAGATCAACAAGGGCATCCGTCAGGTGAGCGACAACAGCAGGGTGAACCAGTATATTCCTGATAACAAGCGCCCCATCCCTTTTCCGCGAATGATTTATTTCGGGGATGGAGAAACCGATGTGCCCTGCATGAAGATGGTGAAGGAGCACGGCGGCCATTCCATTGCCGTATATGATACTCCCCAGAAGGAGGCGATGGCATGCCAACTGGTTAGGGAAGGCCGTGCCAACTTTATGTGCACGGCGAACTACAGCAAGGGAAGCGTGATGAACATCATCGTGAAGCGAATACTGGATAAGATCAAGGCGGATTTCGAATTCGACAGATTGATAGAGGTGAACCAGAAGAAGGCGTGGAAGTAGAAGCGGAAATATAGGTGAAACGCTGAAACGCTGAAACGCAGGAAAGAAAAAGAAAGAAATATAATATTAATAAATAATTAATGGGAAGAAACAAATACTCAGCAGGAGAAATCAAGGAAATCGGAAAGTTGCTGCGCCTGAAGAATGCCGGCAACCGTTTGCAACAGAAATTGATACGCCACGACCTTCGCGTGGATTATGAATTCAACATCTCTGACTTCAATGAGCCGGGCAAGGCTTTCGGCGAGGAGGAACTGCAGGATGCCATCAAGCGTGGCGCCATCCAGATTCTCGACGATGCCACCATCGAAGCCATGAAGGCGAAACGTGCAAGAGACAAGGCACGTGATGAGGCAGAGAAGCAGAAGGATGCCATCGCCAGCGGTGAGCAAACCGACTGGCAGGAAGCAATGAAGGAGTGGAACGAATGGGAAAATTCCAAAGAAAAATAAATGTTAGAATCGAATTCCGAAGGAGATTCCGAGGATTTATTGAATTATAAATAAGATAGAAACAAAAAAGAAATATGGCTAAAGTATTGATCAAGACTTCAGAGGGCGACATCAAGGTGCGCCTCTACGACGAGACTCCTCAGCATCGTGACAACTTCATCAAGTTGGCAAAGGAGGGATATTTCGATGGCACACTCTTCCATCGTGTCATCAAGGATTTCATGATCCAGGGCGGCGACCCTGACAGCAAGGGCGCTCCAAAGGGCAAGATGCTGGGCACGGGCGGACCTGATTACACCATCCCTGCCGAGTTTGTTTATCCACAGCTCTTCCACAAGCGCGGTGCCTTGAGCGCTGCCCGTCTGGGCGACGAGGTGAACCCTGAGCGTGAGAGCAGCGGCAGCCAGTTCTATATCGTCTGGGGAAAGACCTACAAGCAGAACGAGCTGAAGCAGATGGAGAAGCAGATGGGCATGCAGATGGAGCAGAACATCTTCAACCAGCTTGCCAAGGAGCACCATGATGAAATCATGAACTTCCGCCGCAACCGCGACCGTGAGGGCTTGATGAAGCTCCAGGATGAACTGGTGGATGAAACCAAGAAGCGCTGCAAGGAGCAGGGTTACCCTAAGTTTACCGAGGAGCAGCAGAAGGCTTACACCGAGGTGGGCGGAACCCCATTCCTCGACAACCAGTACACCGTTTTCGGTGAGGTAGAAGAAGGTCTTGACGTAGTAGAGAAGATTCAGAACTGCGAAACCATGCGTGGTGACCGCCCTAAGGAGGATATCAGCATGGAGATTTCCATTATAGAGGAGTAAAGGCTTTAAGTAGCTTCAACAAGATGACCGTATGGTATGACGGCTTGACCACTCCTACCGATTTCGCCACCGGTTTCCCTATCCACGAGGAGGATACGGAGACGAAGACCTTCACCAAGGATTACGTAAGCTATGCCGAATGGCAGATTCGCATCAAGGATTACCTGGATGCATTGAAGAATCCTCTCCAGGTTGAGATAAAATAGAAACTTCGAATACTACTTTTTTATCTCACTAGGAAATATTAGTTTCTTCACTGTGTAAATGTTTGTAATCCACTAAGAAAATTATGTTCCGCAGTGCTGAACTTAAGTTCAACACTGCGGAACACAAGTTCAGCACTTCTGAACATAGGTTCAAAAGTGCTGAATATAGTTTTAAATTAAGAGTACAAGAAATACTCGTTCTTCTAAAACCTTAAATCTTTTATTGCAATCAATCTTACTTCGTCATCTCGAAGCCAATGCGCACGCCATCGTAGTTATCCACAATGCTGCTCACGGCACTCATTGTAGTACTGCCGGTAAGATTCAGCTTGCTCAGGGTCTTGACCAGGGTGAGCAGTTTCTTCTGCTCGAAGAGAAGGCTGATGCCATTGGCAGTGCGGGTGGCAAAACCCGAAGCACTCAACAGCAAACCCTTCAGCTGGATGGCATGCGTCTTCTCATCGAAGGTATAGGTGCCGTTCCATGACTTGCCGTCGATCTTGGCAGCAAAGGTGCCATCGGTCTTGAAGGTAAAGTAGGTATTGCTCTTGCTGAAGCCGAACTTACGGTAGTACTTGCTCAGATCCTCCTCTATCTTGCTGGCAGCAATCTCGCCGCCAGCCTTTGCCAGCAGGTTCTCTGAGGTGAAGGCGCAACCCGGCTTGCTGTACTTCCAGGTATGGGCGCAGAGATCTGCCTGCGAGAAGGTGGCTGAACCTATCACATTGTTCAGAATGCCACTGATGATGCTGCTGCCAGTGGAGCTGCTGCCAGTAGTAGTGCCGCCACCCAGCAAACCGCCTAATACGCCTGCCACTACACTTCCTGCAGAATAACCACTATTGGTGGTATTGGTGGCAGCCGAAGTAGAAGTAGATGTGGTAGGAGTAGATGCCGCAGCTGAAGATGTTGCAGTAGATGAAGAAGTGGTCTTCTTGGCTGTTGTTTTCTTGGTAGTAGTTTTCTTCTTCGATGTCTTTTTAGTTGTTTTCTTCACAGGCATCAATTCAGAAAGTGAAGCCTCCTGAACAGCTTCATTCATTGCGCATACATTGCTGCCGGAAGTGCTGGCAAGCACCAGGGCAGCCATTAAAAATACCTTTCTCATTTTTTACTTTCTATTTATTATAATTGTAACTTTCGTTTTAAAAATGTATCCTGCTTATATGATGCAGCATTTTCTTTTTTCGCTGCAAAGGTCGCACTTTTTCCGCAAATAACAAAGAAAAAACTCATTTTTCATCATTATTTGCTATTTTCTTAGACGAAAAAAGATGCCAAAAGGTTCAAATATCGTTCAGAAAAAGGTATAAATGTTTCATTTTTTGACGTACATCAAAAAAGAACGATTATTAGCATAAATTTATTAAAAAGTGTACCCGAATATGATAAGAAAGCCCTATCTTTGCACCGTTAACAAAATCACAATAGGTTATGAATGATTTAATTAAGGTCAACACAATGAGCGAGAATATGGCATTGAACAAGTGCCAGGAGATTCTCAACGATCGCCGTGAGGCTCTTGCTTCTAAGGCGAAGAAGAACGATTAAGGGTAACTTTCGCAAGAGAGTGCTCTTGAGGAAAATTACGTAAGAGAGAAAGGAAATTACGTAAAAAGATTATTTTCAGAATGACTCTTTGATACCACAAAGAGAAAAAAAAGGCAAAAAGTCCCGTTGGCGAGTAAAATCGTTCAACGGGACTTTTTGATTTATTCCTTGCTCTTCTCAGCCTTCATGATTACCTCGACATGGTTGCCGCTCTTCATGAGTACATTCTTGAGGAAGTCGGAAACCTGCTCGCCACGGAGGTTCTTCACAAACTCCTTGTAGCCGGTATGGTTATCGAAACCGAGACCTGTATAGTTGGCAAGAACGCCGAGCCAATAAGCATTGTTCTTCTCATCTACACCTGCCTGCTTCAGGAGAATCTCCTTCACCTTCAGCAAGTCGGCAGCATCTACCAGCTTCTCTACCTCATCCACACCCTTGAAGAAATAGGTGATGGCGGTATCAGCCTTCTCCGGATTCAAGCCGGCATTGGCGGTGATGCTGATGATGGATGCCTTGTCGTCGAAATCGCGGAGCATGCCGAAGGTGGCTCCTGCATGGTAAGCTGCACTCAACTGCTCACGGATGGTGCGCAGATACTGCATTTCCAGCAGTCGGGAGGTTACATCTGCCAGTACCATGTTCTGCATAGAGAATGGCAACTTGGTGCTCCAGATCTCTGATGCCTGGGTTTGAGGATTAGACATCGCCTTGGTAAAGTTGTTCTTCACCTCGCCCTTGGCGTATGGAATCTCCTTGTTTTTCAGCTTGAAGCCCTTGTTTGGCAAGCTGGCGATATACTGCTCAATGAGTGGGAGGAGAGTCTTCTCATCGTAGTTGCCCACGAAGTAGAAGGTGAAATCCTTGGCATTGCCGTAATACTCCTTGGCAAGCGCCATCAGGCGATCGTAGTTGATGGCCTTGATCTCATCAGAAGTAGGAATGCGGCCAATCTTGCTACCCAGGTAAAGGGTGCTCTGCAATGAATCCTGATATACCATGTTAGGATTGTTGCTCTGGTTGGCCAATATGGTAGCATAGGTATTCTGAAGATTCTTGAACGACTTCTCGTCCTTGCTCAATGCGGTCATCTTGAGATAGATGAGCTGCATCAGGGTCTCCACGTCCTTAGGAGTAGAATTGCCGGAAAGGCCATGGCTGTAAGGATTGATGGAGAAACCTACACCTGCCTGCTTGCCTGCGAGCGCCTTTTCAAGCTCGGTGCTTGAGAAATCGCCCAAACCGCTGGTACCCCAAGCCTCGGTCATCAGCATGATGCTAGGGTAATCGCTCTTCTCAAGAGCAGAATAACCCACCTTGGCACCGGCTGCGAAGAGAATCTCATTATCCTTGAAATCGGTCTTCTTCAATACCACCTTGGCACCGTTGGAAAGGGTAAGCTGCTTGTAACCCAGCTGCTTGTTCTCTACGGTCTTCTTGATCTTGCCTGGCTTAGGCAACTGAGCCATCAGCGGCTCCTGCTTCACGTTGTCCACGTATGCCTCCAGCTTCTCAGAGCGCACCTGCTTCACGATATCGGCAAGCTCCTTCTCGGTAGGATAAACGGCACCCTCTGCCTCGCGCATCAGCACCATCGATACCAGGTTGGTATCGCTCTGGCAAACCAGCTGCTTGGCATAGGCATTGATGGCCTCCAATGGCAGCTGAGGTACTACCATCTTGTAGATCTGACTCTCGTCCTCTACCGATGGGATTGGCTCGTTGGAGATGAAGTTATCCACATACTGGGTGGTAAACTGCTCGTTCTTCATCTTATCCTTGTTGGCAAGTGTCTTATCTACCCGGCTCAGGAACTCCTCCTTGGCACGCTGATACTCAGTGGCTGTGAATCCGAAGTCGTGCATGCGCTTTGCCTCGCGCAATACGGCTGCATAAGCCTCCTTTACCTTACCTGGCTTTGCCACACCGATAAGACTGAAGGCACCCTTGGTAGAAGAGAGCAGGAAGTCGCCGTCGTCGGCACCTGCCTGAAGGAATGGGCAGTCAGCTTCCTGGGCAATCTCGGCATAGCGTGCACCCAGCATAGAGGTAACCACATTGTCCATGTATCCCTTCATGAGATAGCTCATGTCGCCCTTCATCGCATTAGGGATGGCAGGATGCTTCATGAAGATATTGAAGATATCATACTGCTGCTCCTTGTCCTTGTCGATTACGTAGATAGCTGTATCATTATCGGCTACTTCCACCGGCTCTATCTTAGCGGCATTGGCAGGCACCTTGATGCCCGAGAAGAGCTCCTTGATCTTGTTCTCGATATGGTTGACATCTACATCACCCACGATGATGATTGCCTGATTGTCTGGGCGATACCACTTGCGGTAGTAAGCACGCAGGGTTTCCGGCTTGCAGCCGTCGATGACGCTCATCAATCCGATAGGGAAACGGTAGCCATACTTGTTATTCTGATAGAGTTTTGGCAAAGAACGCTCTATCATGCGCTGCTGACCCACGATGCGCATACGGTACTCATTGTGTACCACGTCGCGCTCGTCATTGATGGCTTCCTCGGTAAGAGAGATGCCATTGCTCCAATCCTTGAGGATGAGCATACATGAATCTACGGCTGTAGGGCGGGTGGTAGGTACATCGGTGAAATAATATACGGTTTTCTCTACGCTGGTATAGGCATTGAGATTTCTACCATACTCCACACCGATGCTCTGCAGGTAATCCTGGAGGGAATTACCCTTGAAATGATCGGTACCGTTGAAGGCGAGGTGCTCAAGGAGGTGAGCCAAACCGCGCTGATCATCGTTCTCATTGATAGAACCCACTTTCTGGGCAATGTAGAAGCTGGCTACATGCTCAGGATAACTGTTGTGACGAATGTAGTAAGTCAATCCATTGTCGAGATGACCAATCTTCACATTCTTGTCCACAGGAATGGCCGGCATCTGTGCCATCGCACTTCCCACAGATAAACACAGCAGAAACGCTGCAAAAATCTTTCTTAGTTTCATCTGCTATTGATTTATAAATTACTTGTTTCCAATATTCTGCTTGCAAAATTACACAAAATAAAAAAGATTTGCAAGCATTTGGGAGATTATCTTCCCCAATACCTGCAAATCTTAACGTAAAACTAACATTGGAAGCTCTTCATCCACGAACCGCGGTAAAGGCGGATGAGGAAAAGCGTGCCTCTGAGGGTAAGCTCCGTAGCCATCGCAATCCAGACACCCTCCAAGCCATAGCTCTTGGAAAGGGCGTAAGCCAGGGTGAGGCGCACCAGCCACATGGTACCCAGATTGATGGCGGCTGGCTTCCGGGTATCGCCCGCTCCCACGCAGACACAATAGGTGACGATGCTCGCTGCAAAGAAAGGCTCGGCAAAGGCCTCGATGCGAAGGCAGGTAGTGCCCAGCTCGCGGATGCTCTCTACCGGCGAGAGCACACCTATCATCTCGGGGGCAAAGACATACATCACCACTCCCATCAATGCCATCACGCACATGCCCAATCCCACCGTCATATAGGCGAAATTGCGGCAGAGATCGGTACGCCCGGCACCATGCGTCTGACCCACCAGGGTGGTGGCGGCATCACCGATACCATAACCCGGCATATAGCAGAGGCTCTCGGCGGTGATGGCAAACGAGTGGGCAGCAATGGCGATATTGCCCAATGGTGCCACAATCATGGTACTCACGATCTGCGCACCGCTCATCAGGACATTCTGTATGGCTATCGGGATGCTGATCTTGCAGGCATGGTGCAGGTATTCCTTCACCCATCGGAAAGGTTCCTTGTCCTGACGCAGATTGAGTATCCGGTTACGGCATGCCGTGAGGTAGAGATTGGGCAGCGAGATGCAGATATAGGCAAGCGCCGTGCCGCAGGCAGCTCCCACTACGCCCATCTTCATGACGTAGATAAAGAGGTAATTGAACACCACATCGCAGATGCATATCAGCACCGCCATCACACTCGGGGTATGCATGTTGCCTGCCGACTTGAGCATCATCTCGGAGATATGATACAGGAATACGAAGGGCAAAGCCAAACCGTATATCAGAAAATACCGTGAGGAATTGCCCGCAATATCAGCACCGCCACCCAGCCAATAAGGCAGATGGGAATGCACTCCTACACATGCCAGGGTAACACAAAGGCTGAACACCAAACCGCATATCAAGGCATGGCGGAATACCTGACGAGCCTTCACGAAATCGTTGGCTCCGATGAAATGAGCCACTTGCACCGAGAAACCGGTAGCTGCCGCACTGAGCAAACTGCCAATGAGCCAGTTGGTTGACTCGATAAGTCCGATGCTTGCCGAAGCCTCAGCACCCAGATGTCCCACCATGGATGCATCGATGAAGAACATCATCACGGTGGAAATCTGTGCCAGCATGGAGGGAATACTCAACCCCACGATGAGATTGAGTTTCTCGCTGCGAGCCATCGCCCTACCCTCGCGTATCGACTCCATCAGATAATCTGTCTTATTCTTGAATAACATATTTTTCTCTTATTAATTGCGTTAACGAATCGAGTAGGAGGTAAACACTAATCATAGGTGTTTATCTCCTATTTTCGTGTTT
>OKVK01000442.1_pt1 | contig 28467 bp, 24 predicted proteins | sample 1604771 | NCBI WGS metagenome assembly OKVK01 (sample SAMN01760906, study PRJEB22395) | human gut metagenome | reverse complement strand
GGATAGTCCACGGCGATGTAGCTGCGGAACACAACGCCGTCCTGCGCCATCTCACCCCACCAGCCCGTCACGGGAACGTCGCCTGTGCGGTGGTTATCGAAGAGGATGGTGCCCACCTCGTCCTCGATCGAAAAACGGACGTTCGTGTAGCGGTCGTCGGCGGGATACCAGTCGTCATACTTCGCCAGCACCTCCGTCTGCCCGTTCTCTGCATAATAGTGATAGCTGTCGTAAACATGGCTCATTTCGCGGTAGACCGCGCTCGAGCAGATGCTGCTTTCATAAAAGTCTCCGCGCAGCTCGCCGCTGTAGCTGAACGCGAGCGCCGTGCCGTAGCTCAAAAGCACCGGCACGAGCACTACGGCGAGCAGAAAGGCTGCCGCCTTGGCCCAGAAGCCGCCGGCCCAATCATTCCTTTTCATGTCGAAGGTCCTCCATTTTATACCCCAGGCCCCACACGACCTTCAGGTAGCGCGGCTCGGAGGGGTTGATCTCGATCTTCTGACGCAGGTGGCGGATGTGTACTGCCACGCTCGTTTCGGCGCCGAGGGAATTTTCGTTCCACACCAGCTCGTAGATCTGGCTGCTCGAATAGATGCGTCCGGGCGACCGGATAAGGAGCTGCAGGATGTTGAATTCCAGCGGCGTCAGCGAAACGCTCTCGCCGTCCACCGTCACGCTCTTGGCGTCCTCGTTGAGCGTCACGCCGCCGACGGTGTAGATGCCGCGCTCCGGCGCGGTCTCCGGCTTTGCGCCGAGCAGCGTATAGCGCCGAAGCTGTGATTTCACGCGGGCCAGCACCTCCACGGGGTCAAAGGGCTTGGTGATGTAATCGTCCGCGCCGACGTTCAGTCCGAGTACCTTGTCGCTGCTCTCGCTCTTCGCCGTGAGCAGGATGATGGGCGCGTTGCTCTCGCGCCGGATCGCCGCCGTCGCGGCGATGCCGTCCAGCTCCGGCATCATGATGTCCATGAGGACAAGGTGGATGTCATTCTTCCGCACGGCCTCGACCGCCTCCGCGCCGTTGTAGGCTTCAAAGACGCGGTACTCTCCGCCGGATAAATAAATCTTCAGCGCGGCGACAATATCGCGGTCGTCGTCGCAGACTAAAATGTTGTGCATTGCTTTCCTTCCCTCCCTGCCCGACGCGGCGCCGCCTCTCGGGCTTTCCTGAGCTTACTCTACCACCGCAGCCTTAAAAGGAAAAGGGGGAAAGCCTTAATTTTTCTTTAATATCAGAAAATGCTTGCACTCCCCCGCCGCTTTCGCTATAATAGCAGAGTGCTTATCCGCACTCACGCGCATATCCGGGTATAGCGAAACTGGTATCGCGCCTGGTTTGGGTGTGCCGTGTCGGTATCCGGGGCAGGGCAAGGCGAAACGCCGCAAAGCCTTGTGACACCTGCCTTTGCGGGATTTCCTCCGATTGCCGAAAGCGGCATAAAAGCGGCTTTGACCACAGGATTGACCACAGACAGAAATATCTTTGATTTTCCTTCTCGCCGTGATATAATGGCAGCAATTGAATATCCGGGTATAGCGAAGTTGGTATCGCGCCTGGTTTGGGAGAATACGCCCAGCCGAATAAAAAACTGAATAACCGGGTGTAGCGCAGTTGGTAGCGCGCCTGCTTTGGGAGCAGGATGCCGCAGGTTCGAATCCTGTCACTCGGACCACCTTTCTCAGAAAAACCGCCTTTTTAGGCGGTTTTCTGCGTTAAAAGTTCGGTTTTTGAGATGTGATTGACCACATTCCAACTGTGGCCAGAGAGGTAAAATGGCGATTGTAACCTTGTGTGGTAGAGTTGCAAAAAACGCTAAATCCCTAACCTATCCCTAACTGGTGTAGTTTCAACATTTTTGTGCGCAGGTGTGACAATATCTTGAATTTTTCGGCGTTATGCACTATAATATTTCTACGGTAGGCCTTTGCGCCGCCAAGGTAGCCGTACGGAATACCGTGCGGCTTTTATCATATACCAAAGGGGGAAAGCATCTTGGGGTAGTTGATGTCTATACCAAAATCCCATATGACCTTTCAGGCTCAATAAGTAAAAATAGATTTCGCCAAGAGCTCTGCTGGGGCATAAGCAAAATGTTTGACTTCTTTGATAAAGAGGATTTTTGCGTTGTTTTTGATTATAAGTGTGATATTGAGATTCATTTCAATGATTCCATTGAATTCTATCAGATTAAAACACACAAAATTCAATCGCCTTACAAGTTTTCTAATCTTAAAAGGCACAAAGATGGTCCAAGTATAATCGCAAAGCTTTTTGTTCTAAAAGACACCTCCTCCCCTGATGTCCCGATCCGATGTGCGATTGTGTCAAACGCCTTTCTCCAGATTGGAAAGGTCGCAATATCCGATAAGGAGTCCTTTTCATTTGAAGAACTGGACGAAAAAAGTCAATCGGCTGTAAAGGCTGCCCTTACCGAGGAACTTGTTCGAGAAAATGTAGATCTTTCGAACTTATATTACATTTACACACCAATGAATCTTTTTGCCCCGCAAAACGATATCATTGGAAAGATAACCGGAAGCTTTGAAAGAATCAAGGGCTGTGAACCGGTGAAGCCCAATGCACTATACCGTCTGATTGTTGATACTGTTACTGAAAAGGCGTGTTATGAACTTAGCTCTCAAGATTACTCTGAACTAATCAGGTGCAAGGGTATTACAAAAGCTGAATTGAATACTATGCTGGATCATCATATGGAGAAAACTGACAATTCAGTTTCTCTTGTCCAAGATTACATTGAACGGAAGCAAGTAACCATTGGCGAAAAACGAAAACTGAAGCAGTCTTTGGCCAAAATTGTTGAAGCTGAATGTAAATCACTCGAACTGCAAACGAAGCAACAAACTTTGTTCGAGTATATGGATACCATTTCAACTGATGTATCCTTTGAAGAGATGGCTGAAACGCTTTTGTCTCGTTACTCTACCACATTCCCGATAGAGTACAGTCAAACGGACAGGTATGTATTTATATTATTAGTCATTAAGAGGTGGGAGTGTGGTCTAAATGAGTAAGTTGATTTTTAAGGATTTATATTTGTTTTCACCTTCCGAAAAATTAGCAAAGAAGATTTCATTTGCCCCTGGCCGCACAATGATTACTTCGGATGCACATGACGGAACTGATCGCGGCAAATCAGTTATTATGAAGGCCCTATATCATACAATGGGCGCTGATTGTTATTTCGAAGGGAAATGGGATGATTCAAGCAAAACGTATATTCTTCGCTTCTGCGTAGATGATGACGAATATTATATATTCCGGCACAACAAGCTGTTTAAGGTATTTGATGGTGAAAAAAATCTTCTGTTTTCTGTAATCTCACGACACGAATTATCAGAGCGTCTATCAAGCATTACTGGTTTCGCCGTTAAGTTACCGCCCAGAGAACGAAATTCGGACGATGGCTACATACAAGAATTAGAAATCGCTTCTGCAGTTTACAACTACCTTCTTTATTTTGTGGATCAAGACTATCAAAATGGCTCACAGTTTGCGTCCTTCCAGCATCTCGGTGAATATCTCGATTACAAAGAAAATGTTTTGTACTACCACTTTGGTGCTTTTGACGATGATTATTATATGTTAGTACAGGAGCAGGACATCTTGTTAGCAGAGGGTAGACGGTTAGAGAACGAACACAAGATGACATGCATGATGCTCGATAAAATTTACGCAAACATTCATTCTGTTTCTTACTCTAAGGATATCAAACATTTAAGAGCCGATGTCAACCGCACAAGGGATGAGTATAACAAGCTGTCCAATGCTTTGAATCAGCTTCGTCAAAAGCTAATTCGCCTACGTAATGAGAAGGCAGATCTGGAATATCATCTGCATGCTCTAACACTGTTCGGCAAAGAAAATGATCTCCAAATTGCCTCGCTCAACAATCATGTCTGTCCATTTTGCAAGTCAGAAATAAATGATGCAATAGATTTAAGAATCAAAAAGTACAGCACCGGTGATGATATCATTCTACTTAGCAGCGATATGCAGTATAGTATTATGGAGATTGACCGGAAAATTTCCGAATATGAGGCTGAGTATTCACAATGGCTTTCTAAATTGAGAAAATATGAAGAATCAATCAATATTGCATCGACAGAAATCAACGACATCCTAAAGCACGAGGGCTTTATTGATATCAAGGAATCTGTTGCTGAAGACTTGGACACTATTCACAACAGCATATCGGAAAATGAAAAGAAGCTTAGGGAGGTGAAAAAATCACTTCGCAAATATGGTGAAATCAAGAAAAAAATAAATGAGCGCTACTACGCCTTGATGCTGTCTGATAAGAATCGTTTTGGCCTTGAAGGAATCAATGCAAAAAGCTTTGAAAATATAAAGCGAACTTTTTCTGCTGGAGGCAGCAACAATCCGCTTTCAACAATTATTTGGTATGTTAATCTAATTCAGCTTAAGCATGAATTTAATCCTTCGGCAATAGATTTTCCTGTTGTTTTCGATAGCCCCAACAATGCGGAGACTGATGAAACGAAAAAACGCCAAATATACAGTTATATTTGTGAGCGTATAACTGAAAACCAGCTTATTGTTTCAGGTCTTGGGTTTTCAGGAGACGAAATTTTGGATTCCTTTGATTCTATTATTACCCTCACCAACAACAAGTACGAATTACTTTGTCAGAAAGACTATGATGCTAATGTTTCTTTGTTACGAGAATTGAACAATAAGTAAGCTACATTGGGGCATGCAGTTCAATCTGCATGCCCCAACGCATTTTATCCTACTTTTTCAAACGGAATCACCTTGCACCGGCTTTCCTCCGGCGGGTCGGGAGGCTCCGGGGTGGTGATTGCCGTAGCGGATTCCATGAAGCCGCCGATTTTCTCCGCCGCGCCCCTCTGCATATCGTTGGTGATGTGCGTATAGGTGTCCAGAGTGAAGCCCGCGCTGTAGTGCCCCAGCATGCTGGACAGGGTCTTCACATCCACGCCGCTGGAGATCGCCATGGTGGCGAATGTGTGTCTGAGGTCGTGAAAGCGCACGTGCTCCTCGATGCCTGCGTTTTTCAGCAGCTTCCGGTTGATCCTCGACACGGCGTCCGGACTCCAGTAACCGCCTGTGCGGGGCGACGGGAACAGGATGGGGTTGTCCGGGTGCTGCTCGTGCTCCTGTACCAGCAGGTCGACCGCCTGCTGCGACAGCGCCACCTTGCGGACAGAGTTTTTCGTTTTCGGCTCCGTCACATCCAACTCGCCCTCCATGCGGGTGACCTGCTTATTCACCGTCAGGATGCGCTCTTTCACATTCAAATCTGACCACTGGAGCGCCAGCAGTTCGCCCCGGCGCAGGCCGCTGGACAGCTCCAGATAGAACATAGGCAGGACGCCGTATTTCTCCGCTTCCTGGAGGTATCTGCCGATCTTCTCCGGCGGGAGGATGGTCATCTCTTTCTTGTCCTTGGGCGGGATGCGGCAGTTCTCGCAGGGGTTGTACGGGATGAGCCGCTCTTTCACCGCCTGCTTCAGTGCCGCCTGCAGCACCGCATGGACACGCCGCACGAAGGTGTTGGACAGGGGCTTGTCGTTCTGCTTCGACCCACGTTGCATCCTGCCGTTTTCTTTCAGGTCGTTATACATTCTCTGGATGTGGATGGACGAGAGTTGTTTAAGCTTGATCGTACCGATGGCCGGGATGATGTGGTGCTCGATGATCCCCTCATAGCCCTTGGCGGTATTGTAGCGGATGTTGGGCTTGCTGTAAGTTTCAAACCACAGGCGGCACCACTCCGCTGCGGTGTAGTCGCCCGTGTGATTGAGCGGCACGCCGCGATTCTCCCGAATGGCTTTCGCCAGCTTTTCTTTGCATTCCGCCTGGGTCTTGGCAGACACACTTTTCTGGATGGCCCGGCCGGTGACCGGGTCGATGCCCTGGGTATATCTGCCCTCCCAGCGGCCGCTGGGCTTTTTGCGGATGCTGCCCTCGCCGTTGGCTCGTTTCTTTGCCATTTATGATCCCTCCTTTTTAATACAAACACATACCACAGAGTTTTTGGAATAGCTACTAAAATATTTCAGATTTTTTCGCAGCCTGTTCGTCGATCCATTCCATGAATTTGTCACGGGGAACGATGATGCGGCTTCCCAGTGTGATGGTGGGGAAATCCCTGCGGTGGGCCACCTCGTAGGCGTGGGCCAGACCGATGCCCAGCACATGGGACACATCCTCCACGGTCAGCATCAGTGGGAGTTCATCAAACGAATTGTATTTGGATTTTCTCATTCAGTTCCTTTCTACCTTCCGCGTGGAAGGGTTTTATTCTTTGTTTTGCGGCCCAGTTTTTGAGCCGCTTACATCGTCATGTCAGGCCACTGCTCCTCATGGTCGTCCGGTTTATGGCCCAAGGCCACGCGCTTCTCCTGCAGCTTTTTCAGCCGCTTGCGGTCGATCTGGATTCCGCCGGGGCGGGACTTAGGGACGGAGTTGTCCCGGAAGATACGGCTCATGTGATGGAGCAGCCGGGTGACTGCCAGCATTGCAGAGGGAGGGCGGTTTTCTTCCAGATGGTTCAGGAGATACTGGGCATACTGGTTACCCTGCTCGGCGGATCGGGTCAGCCAGTGGATTGCTCGTTCCTCATCACAGGGGAGTTCCTTTCCGGTGAGGTACAGCTTGCCCAGCATGTACTGGGCGTAGGGATTTCCTCTCTCCGCCGACCTGGTGAACCACTCCACCGCGGCATCACTATTTCGTTTGATCAAATCGCCTTTGAGTAGTTCCTTGGCCAGCCGATACATGGCGTAGCTGCTTCCGTTGACCGCGGCGGTGTACAGCCAATTCATTCCCTGCCGGATATCCCGTACCTCCACATCATCGGAGAGGTACAGCTTGGCCAGAGAGTACTGCGCCACAATGTGTTCCTGCTCCGCCGCCTGTTCAAACCAGTACCGGGCATTCGCCGAGTTGGGTATCAGCAGAGGACCGTCCCGCCAGAGCTTTCCCATCAGGTACTGGGCGTACATATCGCCGCTTTCCGCCAGCTTTTCCATTTCAGAGACGGCGCCGCTCCGCTCCTCCATGGTCAGGCTCTCGTCCCGGATGATGTTCCGCAGTGTCCAGTAGTCGTAGGAGGCGTTGCGGTATTCCTCCGGCTCGTCCTGCTGATTGAGGCCCTTCTCCTCGAAGCTGATCTCACCCAAGCGCAGGCGCTCCGCCTCCTGAATGACCGCATTTTTGATCTGCGTGAACTCTTTCTGCTTTGAGAGAGGAACACTTTCCTGGGGCTTGTCGTGATAGTAGGCATCCACCTTGCTTTGCAGGAGCAGCCACTGGTCATAGCACTTGCTCACGACAGGAAGCCGTTCCATCTCGTCCACGATCTTATCCACCAGATTCTTTAACCGCTTGGGAAGATAGCCGTAGGACTCTTTTCCTTTGACCGCTCCGAGCTGCGCCGCCAGCTCCAGCATGAGCTGCTCGGCGTTTGGGTGGTCGCACACGCCGTCCTGCATAGCGTGTACCAGTTCCAGCATCGCCCGGCGGGATTCCCGTGCCAACTCGTCTCTGGAATCAGACTTCTGTTCGTAGAGATGGAGCATTTCGTTGCGGAAAATATCGTTGGTGAGTTTGGATTTGATCTGACGGATACCTTCCTTGGAGAGATAGGCCTGTCCCGGCTTTGCGGACCAGGCCATCATGTGGATGTGTGGGTGCTCGCCCTCGTCGTGGAAGGCTGCGTACCAGCGGAAGTCACCGGGCGGGATCTTCATCGCCGCCGCAATGTCGTTGCGGTGCGCCTGGATGAGATTTCGCCACGCCGCGGCGTTATCAAACCCAAGCCGGGCAGCATCCTCATGTTTGAGGGAGATGATGTGCGTCCATACATTTCCGGTGTAGCTCTCTAACTCTGCCATGGCCTTCTCCAGTGAAACGGAATCACCATCACCGAACAGACCGTGAGCGCCGATGCGCTCGGCACGTGGCCGGGTGGCAATGTACTTCATGTACTGCTCCGACTCGTGAATGGAATCCCAGTTGGCTTCAAGAGCCAGCGTGATGAACGCAGAGGCGTTGATCTTGGTGGGTTTCGTCAGGTAGTCCTCGTACTCATAGAGCGTCTTGCTGTCCGGGAAGTCTTTGACCAGTTTTGCGATGAGCTGCTCCTGCTTTCGTGTGGGCGGACGGTCATCTGGGATAAGCTCCACCCGCTCCCGCGTTGCGATGTAGCGAAGGTATCCGGAGGCCCCGCCGGTGCTTTTGATATAGGGACTCTTGAGGATCAGTCTTGCCATTCGTCATCATCCCAGTCCGGCTCCTGACGGGAGCGCGCATACTTCTCCAGAGAGATGGTACCGTTTGTGGCTTTCACATTCCGGACACTCTGCGTGCGTCTACGCTTCAAGTCATCCCGGTCCATCTCGAACGCTTCCGCGATAATTCCGTTGGTCATGTCCTGCTCCACGCATCTGGTAAAATCTCTGCGGGCGATATAGTCCTCCAATCTGCTCAGCCTGCCGTCGATGGCAGACATGATCGCCATGGGCAGCAGCGTTCTGTTGTCCTGTATTCCCAGATAGTCCACATAGAAGTTCACGGCTTTCTCGATGAACTCATTTTTGCTCTGGCAGTTGTCGGTGGCGTACCACTGCTCGATCCTTCTTCTGGTTTCCGGCTGCATCCGGAATGCAATACGATCTCTGGTTTCTTTACTCATTCAATTCCTCCTTTTTGCTGTAAGACAGCCTTGAAAAGCCCTGCAACACGGGGCTTTTCGGGGAAGCTGACGCCATCGGCGCTTTTTTCGTCTCGCAAAGACGCCAGCTTCAAGCGTCCGAAACTGCCCGCACTGCGGGCAGAAGTGGCGGCTGCGGCGACGCCTGCGACGCCATGCCTTTATCCTGCTTTTTCTTTCGTCCTGCAAACGTCTGCCGAAAACGGCTCACATCCGGCTTCAATCCTCTGGCCGGGACTGGGACTCGCTTCCTCCCGGAAAGGCGCACACAAGGCGTTCTGGCGGCCCTGGGCGTTGGACTTTTCGAGGAGCTGCGCCGCACGATAGCGGGCGGCAGCCTCCTCTGCCTGCCGGAACTGCCGCTCATAGAACGCTTCGAGTACACCTGGGATAGGACGGATGGTGTAGAGCAGATTCCCGTTCAGGGGTTTTCCGTCTTTGCTCTGCATGATGGTCGGCTCCGTGTAGATGAGGCCCTTCTCCTCCAGCTGCCGCACGTACTTTGCTACCGTATTTTCACTCATGCCGATCGCATGGCCGATGGTTTTGTAACTGGGGTAGCACTGGTAGGTCTTACGATTCTCGCACCGGAGCAGATAGGTGTAGAGGGATATCTCCCGGTAATCCAGGCCAATGCTGAATATCTCGTTGGGCACCATAAAATAGTTTTTCTCTGCGCTGCGCTTGGGCCATTTGTTGTAACTCAATTCATACCTCCTGTGTTGTTGTAGACTTCTGCGGCACTCACACAGGGAGCGTGCGGAAAATTCTCATTGCTTTTCCGCTGCCCGTTTGCTATACTTTGGTTAGTTGATTTGCGCGTGCCTGTGTGTGCGCCGAGCCGCCGGACTGTTGCCGCAGTCACGGCGGTTTTTGTTTTGCGGTCGGTCTGGTGTGCACCCCTCCTTTGCTTTGCAGCTGAGTCTTTTACTTTCATCTGTGAGCTATCTTTTTTACCTCCTCCGTGTTAAAATGATTTATATAGCCGTGCCGTTGGAAACGGCACATAGCAAAAGACCGTGCTCCCGGGAGCACGGTCGGAGATGGAATGACCTTCCGAGCGAATCGCCGTATGGCAGAGAGCGCACATGCTCTCATAGATGCTCTGTCGAAGACCATGTGGATTCGTCGGCGCGGATACCGTGCCGTACCGAACCAGGGGCAACCTCACCCGGGTGAAATTGTCCTTCTATTATTACTTAGAGAAAATTCGCAAAATCGGAAGGTCTGGAATTGTAAACTTTTTGTGAACACAGGAAGGGCGGTGAGCTCATGTCCTTCAAGGATACCCAGTCTTATAAAGAGCTTCAGGCGGATTGGCGCTGGATACACTCCATGGACCCGGAAGCTGCCGCCGCCGCAGACCAGTGGGTGAAGGAGCACCCAGAGGAGTGGAAGGAACTGGAGCACATGCTCTACTACAGCGAAGCCAACTTTCACAAGCGAGTTGCGCCGGATACTCTGGAAGATGTGGATATCAAACAGCCCCTATCTTACAATCCGGAAGCGTTCCTGCCGGAGGAAGTGCGCAACGCGATCTACGATGATATGCGCTGGTTTGACCGGGCGAAGTATCTGCCAGAGGGATCTGATGAAGACCCGCTCATGTATGTGCGCAAAGAAATTGACGAGGGACTACATGAGCTGACCGAGCTGCAGAGGGAGATTTTGTTCCGCACCGTCATCAACGGCGAGTCGACCGAATCCATCGCACGGGACAAGCAGTGCTCGTCCAGAAATATCCGGGAGATCCGCGCCCGTGCGCTTCGACAGATACGGGCCAAAATCAAAAGACGTGAAGGCTACGGCAGACCCGGCGTTGTCATCATTATTTTGCTGTTTATGCTGCTTGTTGGTGTTCCGCTTGTTTGCTGGGGAGAACAGCTTTGGGCTATGTATCCCTGGCTGGAGCCTGTGGCTGCAGTGCTTAGCGCATTGGTTATGGCTGTCATGTTCCAAGATTCCTTTCGCAGAGAAGCAGAAAGTCTGCTGTGCCAGCATTGGGCCAGCCTGAATGGATCAGAGAAAAAGGAATAGTCAGTATGAAAGAAGGAGCTGAGACTCGCCGGTCCCAGCTCCTTTCGGCAGTGTGGTGTTATTGTCAGTTTTTACCGTCACATTTTTATCGACGCTTTTTATCGTCATCTTTTATTGCTTGCTTTATCGATTGTCGCTTGCTTTTATCGCTCATTTTTAACAACCTGCCCAACGCCGATAGATCCAACCTTTTTTGCTTGGAGGATCTCTGGGCCTGCTTTTTTATGAATGTCAGTATCACAGCCATAGCCAAGGATAGGTTTTGGATTGGCAATGTTGACGATGGCGTCCACCTGCATATTCAGAATATCGTTTCGAACAATGTCAAAAGGCATTACACCACCACCTACTTCATTCCAAAACTATCTATCAGGAGTTTGTAAATATTTTGCATTGTTTGCAAAACTGTAAAGTTGCCGAGTTCCTTTATAGATTAAGTGTTCTGATATCCATCTTTGTGTTTTCAATATAATGGCGATACATTGTTTGCGCGGGAAGAAGGCGTATCTGAATATCCTGTAGCCCCAACTTGCTCAACATATCAAGGGACACAGTTCCTTTTTCGACTATTTCAGCAGAAGAGGTCGGCATGAGGAAACAGTTCCGCACTGTGCCAATCTGATGTGCTTCCACAAACGGCTGATAGGCCAACTGGTACAAATACTGCTTGGTGATGGACTCAATACCGGGCTGACCACGCAACTTTTTGTTATGCTCCAATTGGATGTTATAGTATTTGGCATCAAAAATAATAAACTGATAGTTCCCATCGACATTAACGATGGAAATAAGATCTGGGATGAGCGTATCCTCGGCCTTCTTTATAAACAACTCACTGTTTGGAGCAGTCCCAGACCACTGCGGTTTATCAATCAAGTCAATGAGTTTCTTATGCCGTATATCACGGTATTGCTCGGCCAACGGCATAGGCAATCGCAGTCCACCGATAGGTTTCTGTAATTGGTTGTCCATCACTTCCGCACAGACTTTTTCCCACACCAGGTTAAAACTGTTTGTGCCGAACATACTGAAACAGTCCAAATCGTCCAGTGCGCTGCTGTTGGCTATATAGGCATATAGCGTTTTCAGCAGAAGCTGTTTCCGGGTATTGAACTGGACATTAAGTTCTTTGACAATGCGCTCCAGGACATACTCCTTGCCACCAAAGTCCTCGATATGCTCATCGGAAATATCGACACCCATAATATCGAACAGATCCAACAGATCGGCATCTCTCAATTCCTCCGTGCAATGAGTGAGGACACACTCATGTAGACGCTTGAAGAAATCGAAATCGTCATTCACACGCTTCATGGTCAGCAATTCCGGGTAATACGGCCGATTGTTGCTTAAGAGAGTGAAAGTTTCGTTGATGGTCTTATCCCAAAGAATGTCACCGGACCCGTTGGATTCAATGATGTCCTGTGTGTTGGTGTAGGCACCATACTCGAAATAATCCTGGAGGAGGAACAGCATAACAGCCAACATATTAAATGCACTGCTGTCGCTCGTATCGTTGTACATACGAATGATCTGTTCCTTGGAATTGTACTTTTCCAGAACCTTCAGCACTTGTTTCAGTTCTGCTTTGGGGGCCGTGGCATCGAGCAGATATTTCGGATAGCATTTCAACACACGACCCTCAATTGTAATAACACCCACAAAAGTGAACACATACAGATATTCGTTTTCACCGACCTCAACATCAGCGATTTCGATGTCTTCGTCCACCAAATCGGTAAGGTCCTTCTGTGTGTCATTTGCTTTTACGGCCTTCAGAACGCCATATTCTTTCAGTCGTTTCAGAATGCGGACAGTCTTTTCCTCGGAGCAACGAAACTCTTTAACCAGGTCTTCCTGGGTATAGCGTTTTTGTTCTCGTAAAAATACTGAAATCATTCTCCATCATCCTCTGGGACATTATCAATAAACTGGCTACTGATTCCTTCGCAGAAAATGTAAACACCCTTGGTGTCAAATTCTCTGCAAATCTTGGAATACTGGTTCTTTGCCTTCTCATCGCAGCCACCGAACAGAGTAATGCGCTTCTGCTTTGCGGCATCATCGAACAGGTACATAATGACCTTGTTCTTAAATATACGGGTAAAGACGGCAGGGTCAATCATTTCACCCTCCGGCAGATTTTTCTTGGAGATGAAATACGGGCCCATCAGTTTATCCTCGTTCACCTTATAAGTGAGCAGCTCATTGTTGATGGCTTTGCGGAGAGCATTCCACTCCACAACACGGCGATAATCGCCTTGACCGAGGACAACCTTTTTGCCAACAATTCCGGCTTCACTGTCATCGATGCCCAAATAGGTGAAGTCCCATCTGCGCTTAAAAGCGGTATCCATCGGGAATACGCCCTGGTCAGCACTGTTCATGGTAGCCCAGATGAACATATTGTCTGGGATGCGAATTTCAGCGTAATCGTCGGGGTTGCCGCCGAGTTCTTCTGCCAGATACTTTTTGATGTCCTCGGATGCCTGGATCGGATATTCACTAACCTCGTCATCACCACGGTCAAGCAACTGGAATACGTCACCGAACACGGCAGCAACATTGGCACGATTGATTTCCTCGATTACAAGCAGGAAAGGCTTGGGTGCATCAGTTCTGCTGTTCTGAAGGGCTTTCACATAGGTGCGCATGAACGGACCGGGTACATAGGAATAAGTAATGGCGTCCTTGCCATCGCTGTCCTTGCAGGGCACCGGCTTGTATGTACCGACAAAATTAGCGTAGGAGTAATCTGGGTGGAAGGTCACGCGCTCGTACTCACCACCATCTGCAAGCAGCAGATCCTTTTCGTGATTCAGCGTAAAACTCTTACCAGTACCAGGGGCACCAAAGAGAATACGGTTACGGGGTTGGTCACTGCTCAGACCTGTAGCGAAGCTGATCGGGCGGATTTGCGCTACAACATTTTCTTCTTCTGTGACAGAAACAGCGGTTTCATCACGACCATGCAGAAGAGAATACAAGTAGCATATATTTTCGCTGTTTTTCAGTTCATAGAAAGTGGTCAGCTTACCTTCACCCTCGAAAGGAAGTGTTTTTCCTTCCTCAAAAACTTTGAGCCAGCGAACAGGTCGGCAGTGACCGTATTCTTTTTCTTCATCAAAGAAGTAACCGCCAGTCACAAGTCCGATAGCAAGAATCTTCTGTCCTGCCATTGCAACTGCGTATGTGGTATCGGCTGCAGCCGAATAGAAACTATTAATCTCGCCATATTTACGCGAGGCCAGCCTGTTATCATAATTCCACTGGCTCTTTAACGCATCGGTGATTATTGCTTTGCTATCAGCATCCTCTTGGTATGCAGCAGAGAGGTCGCCTAATTCGTTCCAACCGATGGCAATGTAGTTATTCTGTCGCCACTCGCCAAAATAGATACCATTGTCGCCTGTTCCAATTCGATAAAATGTTTTTGGAGATCCTATACTATCAAAAATGATTTTTGAAAAGACGATGTTTGAGATACCACACTCATTTACAAAAGCATTGATTTGTCCCATACGGATAAATTGCGCATCAGAAGGAACAATGTTCAAATTGCAGAGAATGTGTTTCTGCCATGCTTCATTGTAAAAGTTGGGCAGGATATGAGGGAACATCATGTGGTAATACTTCAAGAACCACATTTTGGTGATATACTGCGGAATGACAGCGTTCAACTCATTCAGTAGAGCATTGTAGTCGTTGACCGTCGCAAGTGTTTCATGGTTTGCGATAACATCCGCACCGGCCACCAGAGCATCACGGATTTGCTTGCCAATTTCAAGAGCCTCTTCTTGAGACACGGAACGCTGCCCACCTTCACCGAAGGAGGTCTTCCAGGTTTCTTCATTTCTACTGTAGAACAGATTGTATTTGTATGCGGTGCCACCAGCGATGCTGCCAAACTGTGTATATTGGGCATCGAACTCTAATGCATTGCACAGACTGCGATCATTTACGCCGAGAAAAATATACCCCAACAGGTCATCGTCAGAGAGGGTACGTAGTTTTTCCGGGGCATACAGACTTTGAAACTGCTGATACAGAGCATTTGACTCCGTATCCACTTGGACATACTTTTCAGCGGCAAGTCTGAACCACGCAGGAGAGAGATATTCTACCCCATCATTTGGATTCCGTTCTTCCAAAAAACGACGATACAAATCGAGGCCTGCGGATAAGGAGCCATTGCCACGGCTACGGTTGAACTCTTCATATGTAGCATGACCTTTGATGGCAGAAGCAACTTTCTTAAATGTCTCCACATCAGCAATCTCAAAAACAGAGGTAAAAGGGCCGATAGTATCTGCAAACTGGTTTGCAACAGATTTAAGTGCACTGATATACTGGTTTCTGGTATTTTCAGAATATAGATCACCGTTTGCTTTTGGGAGACGTGCCAGCCAATCCTTAAAGGTGGCTTCGTTATCAACAGAGGTGTCCTCTGCATCGACAGTATTTTCATGACTCTGTTTTATCACAATGTCATGCATTGCAGACAACGGATCTGTGATACCTGAGTAGACATCTGGAAAATCCTGCGCAAGCAATTCCATAAGGGATTTCGTTGCCTGATTGCACTCTTCATAATTGAATGCGCGATGCCCAAGATAAATATCAGCAAAGAGCTTAATCGCCATTGCGATTTCTTCGCGAAAAGCATCTGTTTTGTGAGATAAAGCAATAATATCCGCAATCCGCTTTTCAATGTCTAATTTAAAATAGCGGCCTGCCCGATCCGTAGTTTCCTTGCTCACGCCACCGCCAAAAACGCAATCTTTCACGATGAAAATAGCTTCAGTCGGTGTTTCGGTTTCTGTGCTACATTCAAGCCACATGGACTGAAGCCAATAATTATTTGCACTTAATATGGATAATTGCAAATTGCTTGGCGTTTTCACGCCGCAGGTAGGAGGCAACATCATAAACGCTGACACCACTTTACTCGGGGACACGCGATCGGTCCCGATGCCAAGTTTCATTGATGTTGAGCCGTTTCCTCGTGGTTTAACTTCATATTTTGCTTTTTCATCATCAATAACAACAGACACTTCCTCACCATTCTCGGTTCGGAAGAGATATTTAAACGCAACGATTCGCCCGTTTAAAGTTTCCGGAGAAGTCAAGTGACCATTTTCATCGTAAAACCGACCACCTAAAAAAGCCTGACCGCCGCCACTGTTTGCATTATAGGAGAAATGAAAATCTGCTTCATGCCCAGAATATGTTGCATAATCAGATATTTCGTTGAAATACGACATAAACACACCTCTTTCTGTTCCTATTCAGTACAGTACTGCTTTATACAATTCGCCACATACTTGGCCAAAGCTGGTGGAACAGCATTGCCTATTGCAAGTTCGACATCTGTTTTCGCACCAGGGAAATCAAAAGTATCCGGGAAAGTTTGAATATAGCCACGCTCGCGTGTCGTTAAGGCACGAACACCATCGCATATATCAGCCTTATCAGCATGATGGCGTTTGTAATTATCTGGAATCGGTCTGTTAATGCCACGAATCGTTGCAGCTGGTTCATCTACTGAAAAAACGGCCCGACGATGGTAGCTTCTCGGATGCATATAGTAAAATTCTGTGTTTAGGGCATCACCAAGGTAGTCTCGTACAGTCATTTGCTTGCATGACAGGTTGGACACAAGCGTCTCATCAAGAAAGCCATTTTTTTCGCCAAGCTTACCGATTAGAAAGAACCTATGACGCTTTTGTGGCACGCCGCAGCGGCTTGCATCTAAAACTCGTGTGGTAATACCATACCCAGCATCTACCAACATCTGTTTCAGCGTGGTGACGGTCGAAAAGCGTTCAATATTATAAACATTTTCAAAGACTACCCACATAGGTTTTACTGCGATTACGATTTCTCCAAACCTTATCGTAAGATTTGCACGATTACCCAGTTCTCGCTTTCCTGCTATAGAATAATCCTGGCATGGGGGACCACCCATAATTACATCGGGGCGCATATCAGAAAGCTGCTGTATGATATCGTCTTTACTCAAATCCTTTTTGTAAATAGGGTGGGAAAAGTTACTTTCGTATATTTTTATTGCGGCATCCCAATTGTCAAATGCTGCGATAATATCAAATCCTGCATTTTCAAATCCTAAGGACATACCGCCGCAACCCGCAAATAAGTCAATTACCCTCATTGTTATCTCTACTTTCGTTAGACATTATATACCTCATAAGGGCCGAGCCAACATACTTCGCTAAATTGACCGGGACAGCGTTTCCTATCATTGAATTGACATCAGATTTTCCACCAACAAACTGGAAGCTCTCCGGAAATGTTTGAATGTAGCTTCTTTCCTTCGGGGTCAGGCAACGCACCTGTTCTACTGGGACCGGATCATTAGGATGCCCTTTATAGCCTTTCGGAATTGGACGATCAACCCCACGGATTGTCATAGACGGCTCATAAATGCTGAACACGCCCCTTCGGCTGTAATTTGTCGGGACTCGGAAATAATAGCCTATCCCAAGCGAATCACCAAGATAATCATGAATACTCATAGGTGTCTGAGATAAATTACGGCGCAACTCCTCATCTAAGAAGCTATCTGGAGCATCGAGCATTCCTACAACAAACATCCTTTTTCGCGTTTGCGGTACACCACAATACGCAGCATCCAGAACCATTTGTGTTAATCCATAGCCTGCTGTATGGAAATTAGCAATAGCATTACGGAAAGATGTCGTATTGCGAATTGTTGCGACATTTTCCATGACAAAATATTTTGGCTTGACCTTGCTGACAATTTGTGAATAGCAGACTGATAAAATAGCCCTGCCACGGCTTTCGTCTTGATATCCTGCTGTTGAAAAATCCTGACACGGAGGCCCTCCAATAATTAAATCGGGAGCATATGCCGCAATTATTTTAACTGCCTCATCTACATCCAATAGGTCTTGCTCTATAATCGGATGATTGAAATTCATTCCATATACTCGAATCGCGGATTTCCAGTTATCAATACCTGCGACGATGTTGAATCCAGCTTTCTGAAAGCCAAGTGACATACCGCCACAGCCGCAAAACAAGTCAACACATTTTATATTAACCGACATTATATATATTCCTTCCCTAAGTGTTCCTACGGAATCAGCGAAATTACTCCATAGCGCTCTTTCCGCTTTTTACCCATTCTTCCAGCTCAGAACGTTTGAACTTCCACTGCTTACCGATTTTGTGAGCGGGCACATTTTTATCTTTTATCCATTTGCGTAAAGTGACTGGTTTAATATTAAGAAACAACGCTGCATCTTCGATACTAATATAGTTTTCGTTGATTGAATTAGACATATTTGGCACACCTCGTCTTCGTATGTTTCCGCAGATTCATTTCTATATTATACTGAGTGTTTACGTCTTTTTCAACCATTTTGAACATATTTCGTATTATTTCCGCTATTCGTTGATGCTTGCTATATCATTGTGTGCCCGTATACTTTTCAGCAAAAATTCTACATCTATTGATTGCCATAGGTTCGGACTATTGGTTTATTACGTTTGTCGCCGACATTTATCACCGATTTTTTATCGCCGATTTTCAAGGTGGCTTTTTCATTGTTTATGCGGCGCAGTTTTTGAGGTCATCCCATGATGCCGATTTTGTTGCCGTTTTCGTAAATGTCCGCGCCGTATTCACAGTGATTTGGACCTTGGTATTCCAGCCAACCGAAGCCCTCCACATAGACCATATCGCCGGGTTGCAGATCAGTGACCGCCTGCGCCGGGGCGGGTACGGGAGTAGGTTTCGGAGCATGTCCCGATTCAGACGTTAGTCGTGCGTTTGAATCTACGGATACTTCCACTGGTGCAGGCTCCGGCTCATTGGTGGTTTCATGGGGAGGCTCCAGCTGCGGAGTTCCATCCTTTCTTCTCTCTGTTCGCAGGTCGATTTCTGCTCCCGATTTAACCTCTGCAACAGTTGGCCCTTGAGCGGTTACGGCGGGTGTTTGGGGCGCTGCGGGTGTTTCCCCGACCGTTTCGGCCTGCGGCCACACGGCGGCACACAGGGCGAGACAGGCGGTAAATGCTACGGCGATGATGATACGCTTTTTCATTTTGCTTCCTCCTCTTTGCGTGTGAAACGAGCGCCCAGTCTCCCGGTTTGGCAGGAGACTAAGCGCTCGTTTTCATAATTGTTCAATTCCATAGAGAGCTGCCACGCCAGCTCAAATCCGGAGATGAAGCTGTCGATGGAAGTATCTTCGGCAATGCGGTCCTTGGCATCAATGATCTGGAGCACCAGCCTGCGTTCGGGTTTCTCCAGCACCTCAATCAAAGCCTTGTGGCACTCCTCTATTTCTTGCCGGAGTGCTGAAAGCTCCGGCGGAGTGTAGAAGCAGTCATATAGTTCTTTAATCAGCATGTATTTCATGGGCTTCGACTCCTTACGATTCGCTAAGTGCCTCGCTTCGCTCGGTTGCTCACATGTATAGTGCCTGCGGGCGCTTATGTGACACAAACATATACCACACCTTTTGCGGAATAGCTATCAGAACTTCAGAAGATTATCCAGAATATTTGCCGCCTGTTGCAGTTCGCTCTGGGTGGCCTCATTTTGCATATCCTCGTCCTTTTGTACCTTGTGGGGCAGATAGGGTTCATAGTTCTGTCTGGTGATTGTCGGGCGGTAGTGTCCAAGCATCCGCGCCAGTTCCTTGGTTTCCATACCGTTCCGCAGAGATAGGACGGCACAGGTGTGCCGAAGATCTGTGAATCGGATGTGGTCAAGCCCCGCTTCCTTGATGATCTCGTTATGCATCCGGCGCACCATCTGCGGCGAGTAGGGCCTCTGCGTGGCCGGGTGCATAAACATGAGCGGGCTGCTTGGGTGCTTGCTGTGCTCCATGATGAGAAGGTCGACCACCTCAGGGGTCAGCCTTATTGACCTCGTCTGGCTACCGTACTCCACCAGCTCTCGCCGTACCACAGCACGGTTTTCTGCGATGGTCAGCGTCCGATTTTCGATATCAAGGTCGCTCCATTTCAGGGCGATTAGCTCGCTTTGGCGTAGGCCTGTCGTCAGCGCCAGCATGAACATGGGCAGATAGCCCAGACGCTCGGCGGCATCCAGATAGTCCTCCATTTCCAGAGGCGTCATGATATTTGCTTTCACCGTTGTGGACTTACGGTAGCGGAATGCCTTGGCAGGATTCTCTGTCAGGAGGCCGTCCCGTATGGCTTGATCCAAGCATTGCTGCAGCAGGCGGTGGATGTGCCGCATGGTTTCTTCCCCCAAGCCAGAGCTGCCGGGTCGATGATTGCCGAAGCGCCGCCGTTCCTCCAGAAATTCTCCGACCATCTCCGATGTCAATTCAGCGAGCAGTATATCTCCCAGGCCGGGAAGGATATGGTTCTTGAATACATAGTTGTGTGCCGCATATGTGGTCGGTCTGCTCTGGGACTTATCATAGGTTTCCTGCCAGAAGAGGATGTATTCCCGGAGCGTCATATTCCCACCTCCATGCACTGGCGCTGCAGATCCCGGAATACCACCCACGGGAGTCTGGCCCGTTTCAGGATTTTCTTGTGTAGATAGTAGAACTCGTATAGCTTATACGGCGCTCCGGTCTTAGGGTTCTGGAACACATATGATGAACTGGTTTCTGATATCCGCGTCAGGAGATACGCCGCTTTCTCATTGAGCGTCAGCAACCGCTGGCCTTTGAGGATGTACCTGTAGCGGACATGAAAATCGGCCCACGACAAGGTGAGCAGTTCACATTGCCGCAGGCCGCTTGATAGTCCTGTGTAGATGAGAGGGAGCACGCCGAGCTTTTCCGCTGCGTTCAGGTAACGCTGGAGTTGTCCCAGGCGCAACGGGGCTGCTTGGTATTCCGCTGCCCTGGGTTCCCAGCAGAGCCGCACCGGGTTGTAGGGAATGAGTTGGTCCCGTGCCGCTTCGTCCATGCACCGCCGCAGGAGCAAATGGACGCACCAGACGCTTCTGGTGCTGAGTCCCTGACTCCGTAGCGTGTCATAGAAATCGGTGATGGTCTGCTCTGTCAGGTCAGAGAGCGCCACACTTCCGATGCAGGGGAGGATGTGGCTGTAAATCAGATTGCGGTACCCGCCCTCGGTGTTGCCGTTCCATTTGTGCCGATTGGCGGTGAACCACTGGCCGCACCACCGCCCGACTGTCATGGTATTTTCTTTCTGCATATCGTCGCCTCCTTTTGGCAAACGAACAATATCACAGAAAGCAGGAAATAGCTACCGGAAAGAACGGAATATTTGCAGGAAAACTACCGTTCCGAATAACGCCGGCATTATTCGGAATAATATAGTTGATTTTGTTCGGAGCAGCGGTTATAATATTCTTGACGAACTGCAATGGAGGTGTTCCAATATGACGATCAAAGAAGCGGCTGCCGCTTGGGGGATCACCGAACGGCGGGTCAATGCGCTTTGCAAAGCCGGACGCATTTCCGGCGCATATAAGGAGGGCAGGCAGTGGTTTATCCCGGACAGCTCTCAAAAGCCGATGGATAAGCGTGGTCACCGAAGTGTGGTAAGGCCCGCAGTATCATCTGCGCGCAAGCCGTTGCCCATTGGCGTATCTGATTACCGGGACGCCTGCAAAAACTACTACTATGTAGACAAGACTTTAATGATCAAAGAGTTTCTGGACGAGCGCCCCAAAGTATCCCTATTTACCCGCCCCAGACGCTTTGGCAAGACGCTTAACATGGATATGCTCCGCACTTTCTTCGAAAAGACGACCGAGGACACTTCCGTTTACTTCAGAGATAAGAAAATCTGGTCCTGCGGAGAATCCTATCTTGCCCACCATAGAAAGTATCCTGTGATTTTTCTGTCCTTTAAGGATGTTAAATACACCTCTTGGGAAGAAACCTATCAGACGCTCCAAAAGCTGATCGCACAGGAATTCCGCCGTCACGACGAGTTGGCATCCAGCTCTGCGCTTAGTGATTACGAAAAAGAGGAATATTCTCTTCTTGCAACAGAAGCTGCTGATGAAGTGGAATATCAAATGTCCCTGCGGACGCTGACGCTGCTCCTCCATAAGCACCACGATGTCGCACCTATCGTCATCATTGACGAATATGATACTCCCATTCAGCAGGGCCATGTGAGCGGCTTCTACGACACAATCATCGGATTCATGCGAAACCTGTTCTCCGGTGGTCTGAAGGACAATCCGCATCTGAGCTATGGTTTCCTGACCGGCATCCTGCGTGTTGCCAAAGAAAGTATCTTCAGCGGCCTGAACAACCTGAAAATCAACTCGATTTTAGACGAGCGCTACAGCGAATATTTCGGCTTCTCTTCAAGCGAAGTACATGAGATGGCGGACTACTATCATGCTTCTGATAAATATCAGGAACTCTGCGATTGGTATGATGGTTATCTTTTCGGCAATACCGAGATTTTTAATCCCTGGTCTGTCATTGGATACTTCAATAATAACTGCCGTCCCAAAGCGTTCTGGCAGTCTACCGGAAGCAATGACATCATCCGCGAGGTGCTGGCTTCTGCAACGCCGGATATTATGGAGCGTCTGGAACTGTTGATGAAGGGCGAATCCTTCGTTACGCACATTGACACCGGCGTCATTTATCCGCAGATCCAGAATGATCCGTCCTCTGTTTACAGCTTCCTGCTGGTGGCAGGTTATTTGAAGGCTGTGAGCTGCGACCAGTCTTACGGCGAGGATTATATGTGCGAAGTGGCTCTGCCCAACAAAGAGATTTCTTTCGTCTACAGCAAGGAGATCCTCTCTCAGCTTGAGAATATTATTCCTCGTTCCGCTGCTATTGCTATTCAAGAAGCTATCTACAAGGTAGATAGCGACTCACTGCAAAAAACCTTGGAGAAGTTTCTGCTCCAAACAATAAGTTTCCACGATGCTGCCGACGAAACATTTTACCATGGTCTGATATTGGGTATGTGCGCTGTGATGGACAACAGCTATCGCATTACCTCCAATCGCGAAGCTGGTGATGGACGATTTGATATTCAGATGCTTCCTTTGAATAAGCGGCTGCCTGGTATTCTGATTGAATTAAAGGCTGGAAAAGACCGCTCTGAAGCACAGCTTGAAGACCTTGCTAATGTTGCCTTGCAACAGATTAACGACCGTGCATACAGCGTTGATTTGCAGGCAATGAATGTTACGTCAATTATAAAAATCGGCATTGCATTCTCTGGTAAAAGAACACGCATTGCTGCTGAAAGGCAAAACATAGAATAAACATCTTCGCTCAGCAGGCTGGCTATCATCCAAGTCAGCCTGCTGTTTCTTTGTCATCGCGCTTATTTCTTTGTTTATGCGGCGCAATTTCTGAGCTGCTCTCTGCGGCAAAAACACCCGCTGTTGGATGTAAACCCGGTCGGAAGCACTTTTAATATACAGAATTCAATCCCACACAAATCCCAAAAGCCGAAAGCGGTGGCTGAAATAAACAGGCCAATAGAGTTCCAAAGAGGAACCGCAGAAGTGCCGGAAAGTGCCAAAGAGGGCGCAGGACCCCTCGCTGAAAGTTCAGACATAGGTTTGGGACCAGGAGACCGTGCGTTCGAGCCGCACTACTCGGACCAAAAGCCCTCTGAAATCAACGATTTCAGAGGGCTTTTTCTTATTCTTTGTCTATTGCGGCGCAGATTGCATAGTTTCTGAAGCACTTATTTAAACGCCAAGACATTCACATAACTACTACAGCTATACAGAATTCGTTGGATGTCAGCTAAGTGCCAAGATGATACCGAAAGTTGTAGATAAAATAATTTAGCATATACCTGTAGCCCGCCGATCAGCAATAATCGGTAGCCGTTTTTCTATGGTGTTTAATGAACCATTTTCATAAACTGCTCATAAGTAAGAATGTTTTCTTCACCTACCAAAGTCACTAAAAACGCTCTGAATGCGGTTTCTATTGGCACGGTAACAAAAAAGAATAATCGCTTCTTGGGTCTTGAGCAACAAACATAGAAAAGATTCCTGTTTCGTTCATACGATCCTTCTTTGCCTTTAGGAATAGTGGCATGACCAGTTATCATGGGTGCATAGGTTTCAAATTGGTACTGATTCCACCCTTTGCTGATAACAAAAACAACATTGTCGTATTCTTCGCCTTTTACGCCATGCTCCGTTGAAAATTGTGCGTCTGGATATAGAAAATCTCTAACAGCAATAAATTGTGCATAATCCAACTGTAAAAACTGTTGAATTGTAGCCTCCGATGCATACATTGTTTCCGGAGCATCCTTATAGAGCCGATACCATCTATCCACTTTAGGCGGAAGGGGTACTAATTTACTATGAATGATTGCCTCCAAAACGTCAATAGCTTTTTGCGCGCGAACCTCTGTTAGCTGGTTACAGAGACTTTTCCATTTGGTTTTTTCAGATTTTTTTGTAATTGGGTACCTCTTGATTCCGAGCGTGTCAAAGAGCAACTGGATGTTCGAAGTATTAAGCGCATAATATATCGGTTCTATCGTATCAGCAAAGAAAATAAGAAAAGGGTCTTCCTTATTGCGCAACCCATCATCCAGTATATCCAAAAGTTGCTCGTAGCCTTGCTGGGAAGCAAGGACTTTGTGCGTAATCATCAGGACTTTAAGCTCTTCGTCGGCGGGGGTAGTCTGTTCAATTTTTTCTCTAATATTATTTAGCCTTACCCTCAACTCGTCCGCTGGTAATTCATTTTTGAAATTGCGTTCTGTGCGACGAGCTCCCGAATAATCATCGCATGTAATCACTAAAACTTCACCGTCAAATCCATCAATCGCTGATTTTTGCGGCAATTCAGGGCGGATATCATTCAGAAGTTGAACAATCCTTGGTGCAGATCGGAAATTTGATCCCTTCTTTATTACCTCGATTTTATCGTGTTTAATTTCTCCGCAGGCTTTGTTTGACTGATAGATGGTCTGCCAAGCATCGCCGAAAAAGCCGAACTGAGGCCCAACACCTTTTGATATAAAGAATTCAATGAAGCGATCAATAATCGGCTTATAGGAGTCTTGGTATTCATCAATCAGTATCAGAGGGTATTTATCCGCAAATACACGGCGAAATTTCGCATTATCCAGAAACAGGCAGAAGAGCTTTAGAACATCGTCGTGATAAAGGTACTGAATTCCATTTTCCTTATATCGATGTCCTAAATTATAATCCACTTTAGTAACCTTTATAAAATCGCCCTCGTCTGGCAGAAATTCGGGATTCGTTGTTACAGCATCAATCAAAACGCTTTGATACTGTTTGATGGCATTCCATGCAAACGAGTGGATTGTGGAAGGAAGAATAAATGAATCTTTCGAAAGCCTTTCTGCAATTACATCTACGGCCGCATTTGTATAAGTAATACAGACCACATTTTGCTTTTTTCGGCTATAGTCAGACCATTTATTTGTTTGTATCCATTCAATGACTCGATTCAGAGAGTAAGTTTTGCCAGAACCCGCACCAGCTTCAACACGGAAACTGTGTCCCGACTTAAGTGTTTCGATAATCTGTGCATCAATCTTATCAGCTTCTGTTTTTGCAAGATTGTAATTTGCACCAATATACTCTCCCCCCATGAACTGGCACCTCCTTACTCAAGAACTCTTTGATCATTCAACCATTTTAAGCCGGACTTTATGTAGTCAGGAACACAATAACCGGAGCATTCGCAAATGAGATCGAGGGCAAAATCTGTTTTGCTTTTGCCCTTAAACTCAAGGTCTTCTTCACTTATGCTATCACCTAAATCATAGTGCGTTCGGTTGACATTACGAATTGCTTCCTCCAACGAGTGCCCACACAATCCTCTTTCGGCCGTTTGGAACACGATATGGCATTTGCCTCTGGTCTTGTTGGCTGTAGTCATCGAGGTAATTTCTGTGAGGTCGATTTTTGATGTATCGCATTCAGGAAGACCATTATTTCTACGAACCCACCATTTTATGGTTTCGTTAGATGTAGTTTCCCCTTGGCTAACCACAACGGACTTTTTTACTACCTTCCCGCTTTCACCTACACGGTCTGCTACAGAATCCAAATCCGTAAGGATTAGGCACGGTACTCCTAAAAAATCAATAAATGGAATGAACTTATGTGCATAGGCCCCACCGATTTCAATTAAAGCATAATACTGTGCAGATAAAGGGTATTTACAGGAACCAAACACCCCAGCCGTTTCGCATTTCTCAATCATGTCAGGCAGTAGCAATCGTTCAGAGGCACCTTCAACGAAAATGGCTTTATCCGCAAAGAACAAATCACATTTTGTCAAAGTTAAATACTTCCGGATAAAATCCACATTCTCGGGATTGGCCCGAGCAAAGGTGTTCAAATTCTTGTAAATTACACCGGCGTTAGACTTTTGCGCATACCGAACTTTTGCAAACTCCATAGTATTAGCTATATGAGCGGAATGTGAGGTCAGAAAAGTCTGGATTTGGACAGTAGATAGCTTGCCAAGAAATTTTTCCAAATATGTTGCAAAAGCAGTCTGCATTTGTGGGTGCATATGTGATTCTGGCTCTTCAATAAAGAGCAACGGAACACACGCAACACCACGTTTCTCAACATCCTTGGCAAATGCAGCAAGGAGAAACTCCATTTTGATCAGATTTTTATAGCCAAGGCCATTGTGAGAACTCGGTAAACTTTCGTTTGCTGTGCCGGATATATACGATAGCTTGGTCTGATTCTTGATCTGATCATCAATGCTGAGCTGTGTTATAACTCCGAGCTTTAATTCCTCTATGTTAGGGTAACCAAAACCAATAGAGCTGTTCACAACGGCACTTAAAATTTCATCACTTTGCTTTTGAACATCCTTGTTAGCCTTTTCCACGAGTGTGCGTAGCCGTTTGATTTCTTCGGCAACATCTGGATCCAAATCCGCTTCACTCATATCAAAGAAACTCGAAATCAGAGAGCCAAGAGAACTGTTATGTGTGTCATCTTCACCAAGAACCCGTTCAGCAGGAATGAAATAAAACGGGAACAAATCATGTAATTCTTTTGGGCTTTTTACTTGTTTGTCCTCCAGATTGTTTGGATTGATGGCATATACGGTTAATCCAAACAATTTACCGAAATTATCGGCAATTATATTGTGCGCTTCCTCGTTCGATGAAAAAGTGCCATCCTTATAATAGCTGCTTTCCAAGAGCGACCACAATGTTTTTTCGTCTGTTTTTAAACGATACTCTGCACGAATCAGAGCTGTTGTCGTATCCACATCGACATCGATAATGAAAGGTGACAAAGCCCCCAGGTTATCATCGGGGTCTTCTAATGAATAGTCCACCAAGAAATCTATGGAGGTAACCTCTATCTGGCTACAAAGATCCTCATAAGAGAGCTTCTTCTCCATAAAAAGTGCAATTTTAGTATAGAAATCTTCTCGTCTTAATAGCGGATAGTCATTAAAAGATATAGAATTTCCTTCCAGTACATTTCCAATACACGAAAAACATGATGTTTTGGCCGTGTTGTTTCTACCCACAATTAAGGTTGTCTTAGGATCGACTTCCAACTCGGCATCAATAAGCAATCTATAATTTTTAATTCTGATTTTTGATAATTGCATATTTGCCTCCATTCTTTACCTACAGTTTTATAATAAGGCTGTCGAGCGTTTACAATTTCCAGAGCAACTTTTCTTTTGAATCCATGTGCCAAATACCACTTATACTCCCGAAACATCAGTTTTTTAGCGTACTGTTCTATATAACTATAATCTGGAGTAGTTTAACTTTCTATCTGCGAGGTGTTGTCTATATTTTATCATACCAATGCATCGCAATTCAACATTCAAGCACGTAGTATTTCTCCCAATGTAACTATAGTTAATTTTAAATTGGCACATTCGCCACAATAGGAATCATGCAATATGTAGCTCTGCAATCTGCTTTTTCCGTTCGCTGACGCCAGCGGAAATGGCGGTTATGTCGCCACTTTCCGGGATGGCTCGTACCTCAACCTTATTCCACCTGCCGTAATCATTTCATACTTCGGTTCTTCCACGAAGTTAATATGGAGAAATCAATCGAAACCACCAAAAAATAAGCGAGTTTCGAGAGCGCAATCACATTTTCCGTTTTCATGAGGGTTGGATGCTACGCCATCGCTTTCTTCATTTGCTGGGAGTAAAATCGGTCGGAAGCACTTTTTAAATTAAGCTAAGCGAGTAATCATACTTAACTGTCTTGGATACCGAGCATTCGATATCCAAGACAGTTCTATTCATCTTTCTTCTTTCTCCGTTTTCTCTTCTTCCCCTCCAACGGGCTTCCATCACCTTTGCCCTCGTCCATCAGCCGCTTTGCCCTCGTCCTTCAGTCGCTGTGCTTCTGCAATTTCTGCTTTCATTTCTGCGATCAACACCTTCAGTTTCTCCTCGCACTCCTCGCGGGTGTGGGCATAGACATTGCGGGCGTGCTTTTTACCGTCGGGCCATTTGGGGGAATAGCGGCCTTCAAACAGATGGTCGTTGATCTCGGTGACGCAGCCAGTACCGGACCTGCGCTTGCGGCCCACATAGGGCTTGAAGTCGGTCATTCTCGGCTTTTCCGCCTGGGCCGGGGCAGTTTCCCACCCCGGCTCTGAAGCGTCCTCCTGCGGCACTGCCTTGCCGATGCCGCGGTCGATATTGGCGGCGGCCGTGAGCCGCATGTCATCGGTGATGTGGGTATAGATGTCCAGTGTGGT
>OKVK01000441.1_pt1 | contig 28471 bp, 20 predicted proteins | sample 1604771 | NCBI WGS metagenome assembly OKVK01 (sample SAMN01760906, study PRJEB22395) | human gut metagenome | reverse complement strand
GTGTGCCGTGACCCTTGCCTGCCTGACCCGCAGAAAGGTGCCGAAGCTTTTGCGGAGCGTGTAGCTAAAAGATCATTATGAAGGAAGAGCGGGAGCAATGTAAATATAAAGCCGTTAGCGCTCCCGCTTTCACTTCGGAGCAAAGACGGTACACAGTTCCATATGATCCTCCTCCTGCTGGACATGGGACGGGAGAAGCATGTATCCAATGCTATGGGGATGCGTGTAACCGGAAAAATTTAGCTTTGCAGCTGAGAAGCCAGAAACCGCCCCATGGCGCCCAATACCATCTTTTGGGGTTCCGTAAGATAATCTTCAGGGCTGGCTCCCAGCAACAAAAGGCAGCCCAGCACTTCTCCTTCGCAAAGCAGGGGCAGCAATCCGGCGGCCGGGCAGGGAGAACCTTCTACAGCCTGGGGGAGCAGACCACCCGGTGCGGGCACAAAGAAGCGTCGTTCCTCCATAATATGCATCAACTCGCGGGTTAAAGGCTGCTCCAGAAGCAGTTTTTTTTCGGGTCCAGCGGCGGCGATAATGCCATCTCGATCGGCAACGGCGGCGGTGCGGCCGGTGGCACGGAACAAACTATCGCAGCATTCTTCTCCCAAATGGTTCAGCTCTCCCATGGGAGAATATTTGCGCAGCAAAATGCCGCCTTCGCGGTCGGTGAAGATCTCCAACGGGTCGCCGTTGCGAATACGCATGGTACGGCGGATCTCCTTGGGGATCACGATACGGCCCAATTCATCTATGCGGCGGACAATGCCTGTTGCTTTCATACTTATATCCTCCAATGCTGTTTTTGCAATGATCGCAATGGTATTGTTTGCACATAAGGAAGAAATATGCAGAGGAGACTGTAAATGCCGAGAAATGGAGAATACGCAGAAAAGGGTCATACCGGTGGCGGCAGACAGGAAAGGGATTCTGCTGCATGCAGCTTAAGGAGAATGATTTGGAGCACGTTGGAGGAAACGATACTGTGCCCGTATAGAATGCGATGAAAAGAAATAAACTGTCTTGCAATTTAATTTGCAAATAGATACAATAAAACAAAGGAGGTGGTATGGATGCGAGAAGATTCCCAAAATACTTGCTGCCTGACATTGCCGTTGAAAATTGAAAAGTGGCAGGCTGACCGCCTTATTAAGCGTTTTGAGATCGCACGTCAGATATATAACACGCTGGTGCATGCAGAGCTGAAAAAACTGCAGAAAATGGAGGCATCAGCAGAGTATCGGCAGATTCAGGATCGGATAAGGGAACTGAATCCGAGCGATGCGGGAGCAAAAAAAGAATGGAAAATCCTGAAGGATAAACAGGAAAAGCTTTGGAAAGCATGGAAAATCACTGAATATGGGTTCAAATCAGATATTAAGGCATATTACAAGTATTTTAACGAAAACATAGGCGCAGCCGGTGCGACACACGATATTGCACCGCGGGTATGGGCTGCCTTTGAGAAAAAACTGAACGATAGGACGGGAAAAGTAAAGATACAATATAAAAAAGCGGGAGATATCCGCTCGTTAAAAGGGTTTTCGGTGAGCGGAAAAAGCGGTGGAACAGAAATTATTTTTCATAAAACGTATATTGCATGGAAAGGACTTACACTGCCGCTGAAGCTGTCACCGGATAATGCCTACGAGAAGGAAATGCTGATGCGGCGGATAAAATATGTGCGGATCCTGCGCAAACCAGGAAAGCACAAAGACCGTTGGTATGCGCAGTTATCTTTGGAGGGGAATCCGGTGGTAAAGCTGGATCCTGTCAGCGGATTGCCACGGCATCCGATAGGAAAAGGCGCCGTGGGCATAGATATAGGGCCCCAGACCCTTGCATATTCTGCAGAAGGAGGGGCGGATCTTGTAGAACTGGCAGATCGGGTGCAGTGCATAGAGCAGGAAAAGAGCCGGCTGCAAAGAAAAATGGATCGAAGCAGAAGAGCTTCCAACCCGGATAATTACGCACAGGACGGTACGATAAAAAGAGGTGTAAAGCTGACACACAATAAATCCCGGCGATACTGTAAGCTGCAAAAAGAATTGGCTTATATGCTGTACCGGCAGGCAGAAACCAGAAAACGCCAGCATAGGGAGCTGATAAACCGTCTTTTGACCATGGGAGACTGCTTTTATATAGAGGACATGCATTGGAACTCCCTGGCGCATAGAGCAAAGAAAACAGAAATATCAGAAAAGACCGGCAGGTATAAGCGAAAAAAACGTTTTGGAAAATCCATTGCTAACAAAGCCCCTGCAATGCTGGTGGATATGCTCGAACAGAAATGTAAATCGCTTGAGTTGGATGTGGTAATGGTGAATACTTCACTTAAGGCCAGCCAGTATAATCATCAGACAGGAAAGTATGAAAAAAAGACTTTGTCGCAGCGATGGAACCGTATGCCGGATGGAGAGCAAATTCAACGGGATCTGTATTCGGCGTTCCTGCTGCAGCATGTGGTGCCAGAGAAAAATGCTTTTGACAATGAAGCGCTCTGCCGGGATTATCCGAAGTTCGTACAGTATCATCATGAAGTCATAGAACGACTGCGTTCGCTGCCCAAAACCATTTCCAGCATGGGTATCCGGCGAAGTGTAAGTTAACAGAAAAATCGGTGCGGTTCGCACAAAAAAAACCGGTCGATTGTCCGTCCGGGGCTGCCGATAAGGTACGGCTGTATGCAGTGTCTGGGCAGCAGAAGAGCTTGGGAACATAGTCAGCGCGGACATATTCTGTCTGAAAAGCTATCTACCGGCTCACAGCACGATCAAATGAAAAAACATTTGTGTTTTTCGCCGTTGCAATTTGCGCGGGATGTGCTGAGGCAAAGTACTGCTTCCTGAGTTTTCTGCGCGGTGGCCTCGGTTGCAATTTGCGCGGGATGTGCTGAGGCAAAGCTCAATTCTGAGGTGCACCCAGAAGGGTGGATCACGTTGCAATTTGCGCGGGATGTGCTGAGGCAAAGCCGTCTATTTCGATATCCTGTGGGGGGAGTGTAGTTGCAATTTGCGCGGGATGTGCTGAGGCAAAGAAACCCCAGCGCAAACCCTTCGCCGTCATATTTTGTTGCAATTTGCGCGGGATGTGCTGAGGCAAAGCGCTCCCCCATATCGTTAGTAACTTTTATCTGCGTTGCAATTTGCGCGGGATGTGCTGAGGCAAAGCGAAATCCACAGCTTTATCCGGCTCATGGCGCAAGTTGCAATTTGCGCGGGATGTGCTGAGGCAAAGTCAGAGTTTGAGCGTGAAGAAACCATCGGCGTACCCTGATCGTACAGGCAGCACGGTTTGTCAAACGCTTTTATGTAAGGCGCTTTGCCAATAACATCAACCGCCGAATGAAGGGGATCCTATATGCCAATTTGGTGCGTGCAAGCCGGTCTTCACTGGAAAAACAGGGCGTCGGTGAACTGATGACAAAAACCATTTCCGACGTGGATGACTGTGTAGAGGGAATGCTGAAATTTACCACCGAGGTTTTCGATACCGGCGTGGTGCTGGTCGGCTATGTTGTGATGCTTTTTGTATACGATTGGCGGCTGGCACTGCTCAGTCTGCTTTTTACCCCGATTTCATACTTCTGCGCAGCACGAATGAAAAGACAGGTACAGCGTGCGGGTGCAGCGTATAAAAAAGCTGCGGGAGCGTTGAGCGGCGCTACCCTTGACCGCGCGGGAAATGCCGTTACCTACCGCATATACGGCTGCGAGGGCGCCAGAGCAGAGCGCTATGAAGAAACTCTAACAGAGTATGAAAAATGTGCCGTGCAAAGCAATGTCTGGCAATCGGCGCTCCCTCCCCTGTATCTGGCGGCATCCGGTGCCGGTGTGTTATTCGTTCTGTGGTTCGGCGCAAAAAATGTGCTCGGAACCGGATGGGCGGCTTGGGATATTGCAGCATTCACCACCTTTATTTCCTGTTTTACAAAGCTGACGGTTCGTTCCTCCAAGGTTGCAAAGCTGTTTAATTCTGTACAGAAGGCAGAGGTTTCGTGGAAAAGGATCAAACCGCTGATGCGGTCCCCGGAACCGCTTGAAACTCTTAGAATACCGCAGCCCGCTGATGTAACGATTGAGAATCTTTCCTTTGCATACGGAGAAGAACCGGTTTTTTCCGGGCTTTCGCTGACGGCGCATCCCGGCGACATCATTGGCGTTACGGGCCCCGTTGCCTGCGGAAAATCCACATTCGGGCGGGTGTTTCTCTGCGAAGAACCATACGGCGGCTCGATCCGTTTTGGGAAGAGGGAATTGGCTTCGCTTTCTCCGCGGGAAGTTGCGGGGACGGTGGGGTATTTGGGGCATGATCCCGAGCTTAGTGCCGATACGGTGCAGAACAATGTGCTATGCGGCAGCAAGCAGGATGCGCTCCCGTATTTGGCTGCCACGGCGCTGAAAGAAGAAGTGCTGTCCATGGAAAATGGGGTTGAAACCGTAATCGGTACGAGCGGTATACGCCTTTCCGGCGGTCAGGCCCAACGGTTGGCACTGGCCAGAACGCTGGCGCATCCGCGTCCGGTGATGATTTTGGACGATCCGTTTTCTGCACTGGATCGAAATACGGAAGATGCGGTATTTGCCAATCTTCGGGAGTACGCAAAAGACAAAGTCATATTCCTGATTTCCCATAGATTGTACCATTTTCCGCAAATGCAGAAGGTGATCTTTATGGAAGACGGGAAAACGGTTGCAGGCACGCATGCAGCGCTGATGACATCTGTTCCGGCTTATCGCCGGCTTTATGAAAGCCAGACAGGAGGGGAAGGGCATGAAGAAACAAAATAAGGAAGGTGTGTTTTATGCACTGAAAACGGCTGCATGGTCACATCGCCTGCTCACAGCAGGAACGCTCCTTTGTGTGGCAGGCTCGGTGGCGGCATCGCTGCTTCCGCCGCTGCTGCTGGCCCGTATGATCGACAGCCTTACCGGAGGAGTAGCGCTGACATTTACCGCCGTGCTGCTCTATTTCGGAAGCCTTGTACTGGAAGGCGTTTTCTCTTCGGCGCAGGAAACACTGCTTGTGATCTTCGGCCAGAAAATGACGCATGCCCTGCGCGCTGAAATGTCACAGAAGTTTACTCTTTTACCGGCAAGCACACTTGCTGCCCAAAATCCAGGTGAAGTTGCCGCACGCTTTTCAGGAGATGTAGATACCGTAGAGGCGCTTTTTACCTCCGGCATCATCAGTATGGTGGCGGACGCTTGCCGTATTATTTCGATTTTAGCGGTTATCGCAGTAAAAAACACGGGTCTGGCCCTGATTTTGATAGCTGTCCTGCCGTTTTTTGCCGTCTTTACCCGTTATGTGCAGAAGAAGACCCTTTTAGCGCAGCTCGATAACCGCCGCGCCGTTGCAGCCGTATCCGGGCAGGTGCCGGAAACGCTGCACAACATCCGCACCATCCATGCGCTTGGAATGGAAGCGTATATGGAGCACCGCTATGATAAACGAATTGAAGAGAGCTATGCCGCTGTTGAACGGACCAATTTTTATGATGCCATTTACTCGCCAATGGTGTTTGTGCTGAATGCCGCTGTGGTTGGCGTTGTGATGCTTCTTTCTGCCTCCGGCAAAGCGGAAATCCTTGCGCTGTTCGGAATGTCAGTGGGTACTTCAGTCGCTGTTATCGACTATATATCCCGCATTTTTTCTCCGATCGAGAGTCTGGGCATGGAAATACAGACCATTCAGTCTGCAATGGCGGGTGTTAAACGGATCGATGCCTTTCTTTCTCAGCCGGAGCGGGAGATCCCGAAGGAGAGAGAAAGTGCTGCACGGGGAGATGTTGTGTTTTCCCATGTGACTTTTGGATACGGCGAAAAGCCGGTGCTGCGTGACTTTTCCATGACGGTTAAAGAGGGAGAACAGGTTACCCTTGCGGGCAGGACCGGAGCCGGTAAAAGCACAGTGTTCCGTTTGCTGCTCGGACTGTACAAGCCGGAATCCGGCACGATCACCATTGGAGGCGTGGATGTTGCCGATATTACCGACCGTGAACGGCGTTCGTGCATCGGCTGCGTGGAGCAGCATTTTTCCCGTGTGCCGGGAACGGTGCTGGAGCAGATCACGCTTTCCGACCCGGGGGTTACGGAAGAAATGGCACAAATTGCAGCAAAGCTTGCCGGGATGGATGAAGTGATCCGCTCTCTTCCGGAAGGGTATGCCACTGTATGTACAGACGGAATGTTTTCACAGGGGGAGTGGCAGCTGCTGTCTATTGCCCGCGCTGCGGCCGCCAATCCTGCGGTGCTGCTTCTGGATGAGATCACCGCCAATTTGGACGCCGAAACCGAAGCCAGAGTGCTTGCTGCATTGCGCCGCGCTTCCCGGGGACGCACCGTGCTGTCCATTTCTCATCGTATTTATGAAAATCTGGGTGGAAGAACCGTGCATATTGGAAAAAGTGACGCACCGAATTTGGAAGAGAGGATGCATGGAGCGGGAGCTGCCGCCGTATCAAAGCTTTGAGTGCGCAGAATATGCATTGCTTCGTCTCTTTCATAAGGGGGATCGTGCATTGGCGGCAGAGCGATTCTACAGCTTTTACATGCATAAATGATGCAGGCGATTTCGCAGCAAAGACGGTTTTTGATCTGCTGCAGCGCCGGAGGCATAATAGGAATTCAACGGAATTTGCGGCTGCATGATTGGTGCATTATATATGCCTGTATGTAATTGAAACGGCTTGGACAACAGCTGCAACCGGTGTAGAAACAGACCATTAGGGTAAGGCTAAATAATTTGGCTGAAGAAAAGCAAGTACCCCGCACCGAAGACTATGGGGCGTTATAGGCCCTGCCTTGACAAACCGGGAAAATCATCGTATTCTAAAAGCGCATTTAAGTGCCGCCGGAATCCGAAAGGAGCCGGAAGGAGAATAGTGAATCCGGTGAAAATCCGGAACGGAACCGCCACTGTAAGTGCGGAGGGCCTGTGCATGGTGAAAGCCGGTCATTGAAGTTTTTTGAGAAGGCGCGCAGGTACCGAAGATGCATAAGTCAGGAGACCTGCTTAAATGAAATGATTCTTTGCCTCCGGACATGAAGGCGGGGAATGCTTGCGGAAAAACGGCTGCGGCGATCTTTCGGGATCGCCGCATTTTTTTCAGGAGGAATTCAGTGAACCGGGTTCTATTGGCGGGGGTGAGCAGCGGCTGTGGAAAAACAACCGTTACATGCGGTATTTTGCAGGCTCTGGTAAACCGGGGCTTGCGGGTAGGCGCTTTTAAGTGCGGGCCGGACTATATCGATCCCATGTTTCACAGCCGGATCATCGGAGCCAAAAGTTCCAATCTGGATCTGTACTTTTTTTCAGAAAACACATTGCGTTTTCTGCTGGCAAAAAATGCCGCGGACCGGGACGTGAGCCTGATCGAAGGGGGCATGGGGTATTATGACGGTTTGGGTTTGACCACCAGCAGAGCCAGTTCTTATGAGGTAGCCAAAGTGACGAAAACCCCTGTAGTGCTGGTGGTGAACGCCAAAGGGGCAGCCTTGTCAGTGCTGGCAATGATCCACGGGTTTCAGGATTTTTATCCGGATTCCAACATACGGGGCGTTATATTAAATCAGTGCACGGCCATGACTTATGCGGTTTTATCCCCAACTATAGAGACGCAGCTGCATGTCCGTTGCCTGGGCTATCTGCCGGTCATGAAGGATTGCAGCATGGAAAGCCGTCATCTGGGGCTGGTAACGGCGGAAGAAGTTAAAAACCTGAAAGAAAAGATGCAGCTTCTGGCACAGCAGGTAGAAAAAAGCATAGATATGGATGGGCTTTTATCGCTGAGCGGGGAAGCGCCAGATTTGGAATATACACCGGTCATACTTCCCCGGCAGGAAAAAATACGGCTGGCGGTGGCCAGAGATAAGGCCTTCTGCTTTTATTATGAAGACAATCTGGAAGCTTTTCGGGAAATGGGAGGGGAGATCGTAGAGTTCAGCCCTCTTCTGGATAAGGAATTGCCGAAGGATATTCAGGGACTCTATCTGGGAGGCGGATATCCGGAGCTGCATGCAGAAGCGCTCAGCCAAAATGTATCCATGCGCAGCGCCGTGCGGGAGGCATTGGAAAATGGCCTTCCCTGCATGGCGGAATGCGGCGGGTTCATGTATCTGACGGAAGCTATTGAGAGCTTCCCTATGGTAGGGTATTTGCACGGAAACTGTTTTAACAACGGAAAGCTTACCAGATTTGGATACGTAACCCTGCATGCAAAAAAGGATACCCTCCTTTGCCGGGCTGGGGAGGAGATCCCGGCTCATGAGTTTCATTACTGGGATTCTACCCAACCCGGGGATGCCTTCGTTGCCCGGAAATCTACAGGAAAGACCTGGGACTGTGCGGTATCCGACGATAAGCTGTATGCCGGGTATCCCCATTTCCATTTTTACGCCAATCCGGAAATACTAAAACGCTTTTATGATACTTGTCTGAAGGAGAAACACAGCCATGCTTGAAGCCATACAGCCTATGGATATTGAGAAACGCAGCTTTGCCATCATTACGGAACTGTTGGGAGACACCAGACTGGATCCGGAAAATGAACCGGTGATAAAGCGGGTGATCCATACTACGGCGGATTTTGATTATGTGAAAAATCTTGTTTTTTCTCCGCATGCGGTACAAAAGGGGATCGCAGCGCTGCAAAACGGCTGCCACATAGTAACAGATACGCAAATGGGCAAAGCAGGGATCAATAAGACCGTCTTAGGCAAGCTTGGCGGCGAGGTCCATTGCTTTATGTCAGACGAGGACGTGGCGGCGGAAGCCAAGGAAAGAAAGATCACCCGGGCCATTGTATCCATGGAACGGGCGGCCAGACTGCCGGAGCCGTGCATTTTTGCCATAGGCAATGCACCTACGGCCCTGATTGCCCTGCATGATCTGATCACCGCCGGAAAGCTGGAACCGGCCCTGGTCATAGGGGTGCCCGTTGGATTTGTAAACGTGGTGGAAAGCAAAGAGCTGTTCTTGGATTCGGCAGTGCCCCATATCATTGCCCGCGGAAGAAAGGGCGGCAGCAACGTGGCAGCGGCTGTCTGCAACGCTTTGCTTTATCAGATCATGCGCTGATGGAACTTTACATGGAAAAGGACGGAAAGCGGCTCCGTTTGGGATATACTACCGGTTCCTGCGCCGCCGCTGCCGCAAAGGCCGGCGCATGGATGCTGCTTACTGGGAAGCGGAAAGAAACCATTACGCTGGATACTCCAAAGGGGATCCGGCTGACATTGGCCGTCCGGGAAATAACCATGACGAAAAATGCGGTTTCCTGCGCTATCGAAAAAGACGCTGGAGATGATCCGGATGTCACCAAAGGAACGCTGATTTTTGCAACCGTTGCCCGAAAGGATACGCCCGGTGTGGAAATAGACGGCGGTACCGGTATTGGAAGAGTCACAAAGAGAGGCCTGGATCAGCCGGTCGGAAATGCAGCCATCAATTCCGTACCCAGAAACATGATCCGGGAAAATGTGGAAGAGGTTATGCGCCTGATGGATTATTCCGGAGGGCTTTCCATAATAATATCTGCGCCGGAAGGGGAAGCTCTGGCAAAAAAGACCTTTAACCCAAGATTGGGGATCCTTGGCGGGATCTCCATACTGGGGACTACCGGCATTGTGGAACCTATGAGCGAAAAGGCGCTGGTGGAAACCATCCGGGTGGAATTGCGGCAGCGCAGGGTCTCCGGAAAAGAATATGCGCTGCTGACACCGGGCAATTACGGGTCTGATTTTATTACCCGGGAGTTGGGCTTAAACATGAACATCGCTGTACAGGTATCTAATTTTATAGGCGATGGATTGGATATTTGCCGGGAACTGGGGTTTCGAGGCGTTTTGCTGGTAGGGCATATCGGAAAGCTTGTTAAAATTGCGGGGGGGATGCTGAATACACATTCCCGATATGGAGACTGCCGCATGGAGATCCTGGGGGCTTATGCTGCCGCTGCGGGGACATCGGCACAAGTAGTACGTGAAATACTGGAGTGCGTCACCTGTGATGATGCAGTTCGGCTCCTGCAGGAGGAAAAAACAGACGCAGAGACTTTGGCAAGGGTCACGGAAAAGGTACGATCTCATCTGGAACACCGGGCAGCACCTGTGGAAACAGGCGTGTTGATTTTTTCTAAAGAATACGGGATTCTGGGGAAAAGCCCTAATGCAGATGCACTTTTAAAAAAGATTGCGGAGGAATAGACCATGGTGCACTTTGTAGGCGCGGGAAGCGGCGCAGCAGATCTTATCACTGTGCGGGGTGCACAGCTGCTTTCTTCCTGTGATGCAGTGATCTATGCGGGAAGCCTGGTGAATCCGGAGCTGCTGCAATACTGCCGGGAAGACTGCAAGATCTATAACAGCGCGCAAATGACGCTGGAGCAGGTCATAGACGTTATGCAGGAGATGGAAGCGGCGGGAAAGACCACCGTTCGGCTCCATACCGGGGATTCCAGCATCTACGGGGCTGTCCGGGAGCAGTTTGACAGGCTGGATGCACTGGGGATCCGGTATGATGTGTGCCCCGGGGTCAGCTCTTTCTGCGGTGCGGCCGCTTCTTTGAAAACGGAGTATACGCTGCCGGATGTAAGCCAGACGGTGATCATCACCCGTGCGCCGGGAAGAACCCCCGTGCCGGAGGGGCAGTCCGTTGCGGCGCTGGCGGCACACAAGGCCACCATGGTGTTGTTTTTAAGCACCGGGTTGACGGAAAAGCTCCAAAAAGAGCTGCTGACAGGGGGATATTCCGTTGATACGCCAGTCGCGGTGGTATATAAAGCTACATGGCCGGAGGAAAAGATATTCCGCTGCACGGTAGGAACGCTCCATAAAACCGTTACCGAAAACGGCCTGACCAAGACCAGCCTTATTATTGTAGGAGATTGCATGGGAGATACATACCTGCGTTCCATGCTGTATTATCCCGGGTTCTCTACGGAATTCAGAAAGGCTTCGGAATGAACGCAGCATTGTTTGCCTACAGCCGTCATGGCTGCAAAACGGCTCGCCGGGTGATGGAATGCCTGGAAGAGACGGATGCCCTGGAAGCCTATACCATGGAGCGATTCGAAGAGGCCGGGTTTTCTCCGCTCCGCAAACCAGGCAGAGAGTTTTACGGATCCATTTTTAACCGGGTCCATGCCATGATTTTTATAAGCAGCGTGGGGATTGCCGTGCGGGAGATCGCTCCGCATTTGAAAAGCAAGGCTACAGACCCGGCGGTGCTGGTGCTGGATGAGCTGGGACGTTTTGTGATCCCGGTTTTATCCGGTCATATTGGCGGTGCAAATGCCCTGGCGGAAAAGCTTGCCCAAAAGTTGGGAGCCACGCCGGTGATCACTACTGCTACGGATATCAATGGACGATTTTCTGTGGATGCCTGGGCGGCGAAAAACGGATATTGTCTATCCGGTTTGTCGGAAGCAAAAGCAGTGTCCGCTGCTATTCTGGAGGAAAATGTACCGCTGAAGTCTGATTTTCCGGTGATTGCGCCGTTGCCCTCCGGATTGGTTATGGGGGAGACCGGCACTGTGGGAATATATGTCGGCTTCAGAAAGCAGAAGCCCTTTGAAAAAACTTTAACGGCAATTCCCCGGATACTGCATTTGGGCTTAGGCTGCCGGAAGGGGACTCCGGCAGAGGCTGTCCGCCGGGCGGTAGAGACGGTTCTGGAAGAGAATCGCATAGAGGCTCGGGCTATTTGCAGCGCGGCCTCCGTAGATTTGAAGGCGCAGGAACCGGGACTGCTGGAATACTGCCGGGAGGCAGGGCTTCCCGTGCACTTTTATTCGGCGAAGGAACTGAATGCGCTTCGGGGGGATTTTACGCCTTCGGAATTTGTAAAAAGCGTTACAGGTGTAGATAACGTATGCGAACGGGCCGCCCGAATGGAAGGGACGCAGCTGGTCGTTAAAAAAACGGCATGCTGCGGCGTTACCGTAGCGTTGGCGGCAGAATATTGGGAGGTACGCTTTGGGTAAATTGCTGATCGTGGGCATAGGTCCCGGAAACTATGAGAATATGACGATCCGGGCGGACCGGGCACTGAAAGAGAGTCAGGTGATCGTAGGGTATACGGTGTATGTGGATCTGGTAAAGGAACGTTACCCGGAAAAGAAATATCTTACTACCCCCATGACGCGAGAGGTCCAGCGGTGCCAAATGGCTTTGGAAGAAGCCCGCACCGGAGAGACGGTGGCTATGATCTGCTCCGGAGACAGCGGCGTATACGGCATGGCCGCGCTGCTGTATGAACTGCGAGGGGAGAGCCGTGAACCGGAGATAGCGGTGATCCCGGGGCTTACTGCCGCGTGCAGCGGTGGCGCACTGCTGGGAGCCCCCCTGACCCATGATTTTTCAGTGATCAGCCTCAGCGACCGGCTGACCCCCTGGGAAAAGATCGAAAAACGTCTGGAGTGTGCGGCGCGGGGAGACATGAGCATCGTGCTGTATAATCCGATGAGTAAGGGCCGTCCGGAAAATCTGAAGCGTGCCTGCGATATCCTGATGCGCTATATACCGGGGGACCGTCCCTGCGGCATTGCACATTCTATTGGCAGGGAAGGGGAAGCGTGCTCCTTTTTGACCCTGAAAGAACTGCGGGATGCAGAGACGGATATGTTCAGCACCGTGTTCATAGGCAATGCCATGACCCGGATGATCGGTGAAAAAATGGTTACGCCCAGAGGGTATCGGGATGTATAAAATCTGTGTATTTGCCGGTACGACCGAAGGCAGGGAGATCGTGGAATTTCTCTCTTTTCAGCAGGTGGAAGTGACGGCCTGTGTGGCAACGGAGTATGGGGAAATGCTGCTCCCCAAGGCCGGAAATCTGCATATTTCTGCACAGCGGCTTACGGAAGCCGAAATGAAAGCCCTGTTTTGCAGGGAAAGATTTGATCTGGTCATAGACGCTACCCATCCTTATGCCAGCGCAGTAACGGAAAACATTGCCGCAGCCTGCAATGCTGCGGGAACGGCATATCACCGGTTGCTCCGCACCGATACGGATGTACCTGAAAACGGTATATTTGTGGAGTCTGCAGTACAGGCAGCAGCATATTTGGATAAGGTGGAAGGCAATATCCTGCTCACTACCGGCAGCAAAGAACTACAGGAATTCTCTTCGATACATGAATTTGCACAGCGGGTATATGCCAGGGTGCTGCCTATGGAGGAATCCCTGCGTCTTTGCCGGGAGGCGGGGCTGAAGCCCGGGCATATTATCGCCATGCAGGGACCGTTTACTATGGACATGAATGTGGCCATGCTCAAAAGCGTAGGCGCCAGCTACCTGGTGACCAAAGCTTCCAGCAATGCAGGCGGCTTTGGAGAAAAGATAGCCGCCGCAGAGGCTGCAGGCGTGGTTCCGGTGATCATCGGCCGGCCGCCGCAGCGGGAAGGTACAGACATGGCGGCTACAATGGAACTGCTTTGCCGGCGCTTTTCTTTCAGACAGATACCGCAGGTCACACTGGTAGGCATTGGCCCGGGAAGCCGCCAGGCACTTACCGGGGAAGTAAGGGAAGCGCTGTCACAGGCAGACTGTATCCTGGGAGCCGGACGGATGCTGGAGACAGCGGCAGAACCGGGACAGGCCGTTCACGCAGCCATTGCACCCGAAGAGATACGGGACTATATCCAGCAGCACAAGGAATTCAGAAGGTTTGCCGTGGCTCTGTCGGGAGACGCAGGCTTTTTCAGCGGAAGCAAAAAACTTTTGCCGCTGCTTTCGGATTGCCGGGTGACGGTATTGCCGGGGGTAAGCTCGCTGGCCTATCTTTGCGCCCGGCTGGGAATGTCTTATGAGAATGTGCTGCCGGTCAGCCTCCATGGCCGTGAAAACGCCATTCAGCTGCCGCTGGCGAAGGGAAAACGAGTATTCGTGCTGGCAGGCGGGGAAAATGGCATGGGGAAACTTTGCCGTACACTTGCAGAGGCAGGAATGGGGGCCGTTCAGGTGTGGGCGGGGCAGAGACTCAGTTATCCGGATGAAAAAATATACATCGGTACTGCGGAGGAGCTGCAGACCCGGAATTTTGACAGCCTTTGTGCGGCGGTGATGGAGTATCCTGGCGGAAATCCCTCCGCCGTTCAGGGGCTGCCGGACGAAGCTTTTCTGCGGACGGAAGCGGTACCCATGACAAAAAGTGAGGTGCGTGCGATCTGTCTGTCAAAAATGGCCCTGAAAGAAGAGTCGCTGGCTTGGGATATAGGGGCCGGAACAGGCAGCGTGACGGTGGAAATGGCTTGGAACGCCTGGCGTGGCCGGGTATATGCCATCGAGCGGAAAAAAGAAGCGGTAGATATTTTGAGAGCGAACTGCCGGAATTTTCATGTGGATAACGTGACGATCGTTTCCGGTACCGCCCCTGAGGACTGCAGGGATCTTCCGGCGCCCACGCATGCTTTTATTGGCGGCAGCTCGGGAAACATGAAAGAGATTCTGGCGCTGCTGCTGGAGAAGAATCCGGATGTGCGCATTGTGGCTACGGCGGTATCACTGGAATCCGTAGGGGAGCTTATCCAATGCAGCAGGCTTTTTTCCTTTCGCAAAGTGGAAACGGTTTCCATAACGGCGGCGCGGGGGCGGAAGGCCGGCCCGTACACTCTGATGAGCGGACAGAACCCGATATACATTTTTACCATGCAGGGAGGAACGCCGGAATGTATAGCCTGACAGCATTGGGAATCGGTTTTATAATGGACCTTATTCTGGGGGATCCCCATGGGATCCCCCATCCGGTGATTTTGATCGGAAAACTGATCTCGGGTATGGAAAAACTGGTGCGGCGCGTTTTTCCTGAAACCGTTCGGGGAGAAAACGTGGCGGGAGGTGTTCTCTGGCTGGCGGTAACGTTGCTTTCCACGGCTGTTCCGGGGCTGCTGCTGTATGCGGGGTATCAGATTCACCCGTGGCTGGGCGTAGGCATGGAAAGCATCATGTGCTGGCAGATTCTGGCAACGAAATCGCTGAAGAATGAGAGCATGAAGGTGTATACAGCCTTAAAGGCCGGGGATCCGAAAGAGTACCGCCGGGCGGTATCCATGATCGTCGGAAGAGACACGGCAGCTCTGGATGATAAGGCGGTGACGCGGGCGGCGGTGGAGACCGTAGCGGAAAACACCTCGGACGGAAGCGTGGCCCCCATGTTTTTTCTGGTATTGGGCGGCGCCCCTCTGGGTTTTTTTTATAAGGCAGTGAACACCATGGATTCCATGCTGGGCTATGTGGAGGCACCTTATAAAAATATCGGCCTGATACCGGCAAAAATGGATGACATATGCAATTATATACCTGCCCGGCTTTCGGCCTTGCTGATGCTGGCGGCAGGCTGGCTGCAGGGATTGAATGTGAAGAACGGGTGGAAAATATGGCGACGGGATCGCCGAAAGCATGCAAGCCCAAACTCTGCTCAAACGGAATCCGTCTGTGCCGGTCTTCTGGGACTGCGTCTGGCGGGAGATGCCTGGTACCATGGAGTATTGCATAAAAAGCCCTATATAGGGGATGCCCTGCGTGAAATAGAATACGAAGATATTCCCCGTGCCTGCAGACTGCTGTACGGCACCGTTTTTCTGGCGCTGTTTGTGCTGGGGGGAATAAAACTGCTGCTGCTTATGGTGAAATAATGCTGTATGATACAAAAAATCCCCATGGCGGGGATATTTATACCGGCAATGTCCTGCTTGACTATTCCGCCAATACAAACCCGTTCGGTACTCCGGACTGCGTGCAGAAAGCGATATGCAGGGCCGTGCCGGAACTCCATCGATATCCTGACCCTTACTGCAGGGAGCTTTGCACCGCTATTTCCGCTTTTGAAGAGGTGCCGAAGGAATACATTCTCTGCGGCAGCGGAGCGGCAGATCTGATCTATGCCTATGCGCAGGCGGTACGGCCGAAAACCGCAGCAGAACTGGCTCCTACTTTTTGCGAGTATGCCCAGGGGCTTGCAAGGGAAAACTGCCGGATGATACGGTATGTTCTTTCTGAAAAGAAAGATTTTGAATTGGACGAAGGGATCCTGTTCTTTTTGCAGGAGCATCGGCCAGAAGTATTGTTTTTGTGCAATCCAAACAATCCAACGGGAAGGCTGACGGATCCGATCCTGCTCAAAAAAATCCTGCAGAAAAGCGCAGATTGGGGAATGCGGCTTTTTATTGACGAGTGTTTTCTGGATCTTTCGGATGGCGGCATCAGCATGAAGTCTTTTCTCACAGAGCAGCCAAGACTGTTTCTGCTGAAGGCTTTTACCAAAAGCTATGGGATGGCAGGGATCCGGCTGGGCTACTGTCTGTGTGCAGATGCAGAGCTGCTGCGGGAGATATCTAAAGGAGAGCAGCCGTGGAATGTTTCCAGCCTGGCGCAGGCGGCGGGCGTCGCAGCATTGCAGGCACAGACTTTTTTGGAAAAGACCAGGGCGCTTGTGAAACGTGAGCGGGTGTGGCTGACAGAAGCGCTGACGGATTTGGGGTTCAGGGTGATCCCTTCCAATGTTAACTATCTGCTGTTTCGGGGGCCTCTGGGACTGACGGAAGCGTTGAAGGAAAAAGGGATTCTGATACGAAACTGCGAAAATTATCCGGGGCTTTGCCCGGGCTGGTATCGCATTGCCGTTCGCCGTCATGAGGAAAATGAAACTTTGATGCAGGCCGTCAGGGAGGTATGTTCGTGGCAAAAAACATAATGATCCAGGGAACCATGTCCAACGCAGGGAAAAGCCTTCTATGTGCAGGGCTATGCCGCATTTTCAAACAGGATGGATACCGGGTCGCTCCGTTTAAGAGCCAGAATATGGCTTTGAATTCCTTTATAACCAAAGACGGAAAGGAAATGGGCCGGGCTCAGGTGGTGCAGGCAGAAGCGGCAGGCATTCAGCCGGATGTGCGGATGAATCCTATTCTGTTGAAGCCAACTACAGATGTGGGCAGTCAGGTGATCGTGAACGGCATGGTCCAGGGCAATATGCGGGCCATGGAATATTACCGGCGGAAGCGGGACTATATCCCTGCCGTGCTGGGAGCGTATCACTCTCTGGCAGCGGAGTATGACATTATTGTGATAGAGGGCGCCGGAAGCCCTGCAGAGATCAATCTGAAGCAGGAAGATATTGTGAACATGGGCCTGGCAAAAATGGTGGATGCACCGGTGCTGCTGGTGGGGGATATTGACCGTGGCGGCGTGTTTGCGCAGCTGTATGGCACGGTAGCCCTGCTGGAGCCGGAAGAACGGCAGCGGATAAAGGGAACCGTCGTAAATAAGTTCCGCGGGGACAGAAAGATCCTGGAGCCGGGAATCCGGATACTGGAAGATCTATGCGCCGTGCCCGTAGCCGGGGTGATCCCTTATGTGCATGCAGACATAGATGATGAAGACAGCCTCTCTCAGCGGTTTTCACGGGATACCGGGCGAAAGGAGATCGATCTGGCAGTGATCCGCCTGCCCCGCATTTCCAATTTCACAGATATGGGGCCTTTTGAACGATATGAAAACGTATCCGTGCGGTATGTGGAAAAACCTGCGGAACTGTGGAATCCGGATATGATCCTGCTGCCCGGCACAAAGAGCACTATTGCGGATATGAAGTGGCTCCGGGAAAGCGGACTGGAAGCGGCGGTGCTGAAGGAGGCCGCTGCCGGCACGTTGATATTCGGAATTTGCGGCGGTTATCAGATGTTGGGGCGCCGGATATCCGATCCGGAAGAGGTGGAGTCCGCCGGAATAAAAGAGATCGCCGGCATGGGGCTTCTGGATATGGAAACCGTATTTCAGGGAGAGAAGATACAAACCCAGACCTGCGGGACTTTTTCCCAGGTGGAAGGCGTGCTCTCCTGCCTCAATGGCATTGCCTATGAAGGATACGAAATCCATATGGGCCGCAGCACCGCCGGAAAGAAGGCAATTACCGGCAGGAAAAATGTGTACGGCAGCTATATCCATGGGATCTTCGATGCGCCCGGAGCAGCAGAGGCCGTGCTAGGGGCTTTGTGCCGGAAGAAGGGATTGGAGCCTGCCATACTGGGCACGTTCGATCCTAAAGCTTATAAGGAGTCTCAGTATGATGTGGTAGCCCGGGCTGTTCGGGAAGGAATGAACATGGAACTTGTATATAAGATACTGAACCGGGAGGTATAAAATGCCTGGCCTTATCCATATTTACTGCGGGGACGGCAAGGGCAAAACGACAGCAGCGGCAGGATTGACTCTGCGGGCTGCAGGCGCAGGGAAGCAGGTGCTGTTTACACAGTTCTTTAAAGACGGAAGCTCATCGGAAATAGCAATGCTCCGCACACTGCCGGGAATAAGACTGATGTATGCAGACACCGTCGCCGGTTTGTGGAAGCGGATGACCCCGGCGCAGCGGCAGAAGGCGGCTGAGGATTACACACGGCATTTTCAAAAGGTATGTGAGGCGGCAGCTAAAGTGGATGTGCTGGTGCTGGATGAGGTGCTTTCCGCCTGCCGGCATGGCGCCGTGCCGGAGGAGCAGGTAGCGGCTTTCCTGCGGGAAAAGCCCGAAACCCTGGAGGTAGTGCTGACCGGACGCGGTCCGGGAGAAACATTGCTGGCGCTGGCAGACTATGTAACGGAAATGCGGAAAATAAAGCATCCCTATGACCGGGGGATCGGGGCCAGAAAAGGAATTGAGTATTGATTAAGCAATACATAAATTTCGTTTTATTATGGGAAAGACATTGTCAAAAAAATCTGGATGTGATATACTGTGTTTACATGGGTGGATTTCCCGTAAAGTGAATAGCAGCATCAGAGTAAAGGAACCGTGTGTGATTCACGGACTGTAACGGCAACTGTAACGTGGAGCGAATTCCAATATGCCACTGGGAAACCGGGAAGGCGGGAGGAGCGGAGAAGCGAAGCCAGGATATTTTACCTGATGGAATGTTTCCGATTAAAGCGCTTATATTCTGAAAACACCGTCAGAGTAACCTTTTGGTTGCTCTTTTGTTTTTTTAGGGGAAGTGCCGATAAAGGTATGCCTTACTGTGAAATTCCCATGAAGAAAGTAACAGGAGGGCATTTTTTGTGCGCAAATCAATGAAAAGAGTCGTTGTGCTGCTGCTGACGGTTTGTCTGCTGGCAGGGTATGCAATGCCGGTTTTGGCCATGGAAACCGGCGATTCGACTCAGGAAGATCCGGGTCAGGTTCAGGTAGATCCGGAACAGACAAAAGATCCCGAATCTACAGGGAAACCGGCGGAAACACCGGCTGCTACCGCTGCGGAAGGGCAGCAGGATCCTACGGAAGAGCCGACCCAGGCTCCGGAAGAAACACCGGCAGCCTCCGCTGAGGGAAATGAAGAAGAGCAGCCTTCTGCAGAGCCGACTCAGTCGACCGAACCTGCTCCGACAGAGGAGGCAAAGGAAGAATCCGTTCCCCAACCGGTGAGCTATCCGGCAGCCCCGGCAGAGGAGCAGGACGTAAGCGGCAAGATGTTCGTGGCCAAGCAGGGAGCGGACGCTGTTTACCCCATGTTCAAAATCGAAAAAGCAACGGCAGTAAAGGTGGGCGATACCATTTATGCTACCGTGTTTGTAAATCCCGCCGCCAGCGGCAGCTTCACGTATTCCTATCTGTATTTCGGAACCCGTACGGCATTGGTGGACCAGCTGAATAAGGGCGGTGCATTCGATGTGGCGATCGGTGCATCGGATGGAGAGAAGCAGGCGTATCACTTCACTTTGCCTGCCAGCGCAGCAGGGACCCGGGTACCGGTATGCGTCCTGAAGAGTGACCTGACTGCAAAGAGCGCTTACAATTCCAGCGAGCTGGAGCTGATCGTTCCCGCAGGCATTCCCGAAGGGAAGCTGGAAGCTGTTCCCAACCCGGTGAACTATCCGGCAGCTCCGGCAAAGGAGCAGGATGTAAGCGGCAAGATGTTCGTGGCCAAGCAGGGAGCGGACGCTGTTTACTCCATGTTCAAAATCGAAAAAGCAACGGCAGTGAAGGTGGGCGATACCATTTATGCTACCGTGTTTGTAAACCCCACAGCCAAAGGCGTCTTCACTTATTCCTATCTATATTTCGGCACCCGTACGGCATTGGTGGAGCAGCTGGATAAGGGCGGCGCATTCGATGTGGTGATCGGTGCATCGGATGGAGAGAAACAGGCGTATCACTTCACTTTGCCTGCCAGCGCAGCAGGGACCCGGGTACCGGTATGCGTCCTGAAGAGTGACCTGACTGCAAAGAGCGCTTACAATTCCAGCGAGCTGGAGCTGATCGTTCCCGCAGACATTCCCGAAGGAGTGCAGGAACCCGATCCCACCCCCGTAGCCTCACCTGCCATTCCCAAGCTGCCGGACGATCTCCAGGAGGCAGGGATACAGGTGCTCAAAGTCGAAGACAATGCGGAGTTTAAGATGCTTGCCGCCGCTAAAACAGGCATGGTGGTTGTAGGCAGCAAAAAACTGTTGATACATTTTGAAACCGCTAACGTTTCTTATGACAGACTGTACTTCGGTGCCAAGGAAGATACCGTCAAGTCCCCCTATATTCAGGGTACTGCCAGAGCAGACGGCGGCTGGATCTTTGAGTTTGAAGTGCCCTATTCCTATCGTGGAAACAAAAATCCCATTTGTCTAGGGAAACCTGATGGTACCTGGTATACCGGCAAGGATCTGGTACTTTCCATTCCGGCAGACGGGCCCTGCGATACCGGCACGGAGTTAAGCGATGCAGGGATCAAAATGCTGGCCGGAGGCAGTGATGTAGAGCAGAGCTTTAAAATCGATTCTTCTTCTGCCATGCGGCTGGGGAACAGCATTTACTGCACCATCAACGGCCGGGCGGCTGGAAACAATTCCGCCAAAACCGTGGATAAACTGTATCTGGGCAGCCGGGATGATAAGGATAAGAGCGGTTATGTGAATGGCGTTGTGCAGGAAGACGGTTCTACCACCTTTACCTTTGTGGTATCGGCCGACAAACAGGGGGTCTGCATCCCTGCGGTGGTTGGCTTTACTACCGGCGGCTGGGATACCACCCAGAGCTATTTCCTGAACATTCCCAACTTCGGCCGAAAGTTCAGCCTGGCCTATTATACCGAAGGCGTTTATGACCTTTTTGGCAATGCCTATGCGGCGCTCCAGAGAAGCAATAACCGCAGTTTCCCCGTGGATACAGACTCTACTTTGACGGTATCCGGGGATACCATTACCATCAAGTGGGTATGCCGTTCCAAGAGCTATGACAAGCTGTATTTTGGCCTGCTGTCGGCGGATGAAGCCACCCGGGAGGCCCAGGCTGTGACCAGCTCCGACTATACGCCCATTGGATTTGGCTACAGAGTTTACTATATTACTCTTTCCAAGAGTGTACTGGGCAGTCCAATTCCTTTCCTGCGGCATAGTTCTTCCGGATGGACGGAAACTCAGGATTACCTGGTACTGACGGATTATCTGCCCCGGAGCTCTGCCGCCCCCGTAGATCCCACTGATCCTGATCCCACCGATCCCGACAAAAAGATCAGTGATGGGGTTTACAATGCGGCAGCCGAGACCGGCTCAGCCATGTTTAAGGTGCTCAAGGCCGTGCTCCATGTGAAGGACGGAAAATATCAGGTGACTCTGACGCTCAGCGGCACAGGTTATGATTATCTGTATGCCGGGACCTCTGCACAGGCAGAAAGCGCTGATAAGAGCACATGGGCTCCTGCAAAGCTTGTGAATTGCACACTGGGCGGGGAGACGAGGGACTTCTATACCTATACTCTGTCTGTGGAGGATCCTACTAAACCCATTGCCGTGGCTTCCCATAGTCAAAAGCAGGATAAGTGGTATGACCGCAGTGTAACGCTGGATCTGTCCTCTTTGAAGCGGACTGCTGCCGATGGAAAATACACGGTGACGGCGCAGTGCGATGCTTCCATGTTCAAAGTCATCAGCGCCAAACTGGATGTGATCAACGGAGAGATGATGGCGGTGCTGACACTCAGCGGTACCGGCTATGATTATCTGTACGCCGGGACTTCTGAAGAAGCAGAGAAGGATAAGGACAACTGGGCGCCCTTCCAGCCTGACAACGAGGGGAAATACACTTATACGATTCCCGTTTCTGAACTGGATAAGCCTCTTACCGTGGCTTCCCATAGCCAGAGACAGGATAAGTGGTATGACCGTACGGTCACATTCCTGTCCGATTCGCTGGTAAAGGTCGGCGAGGCGGAAGACCCGGTCAAGCCTACGCCTGCTCCCACACCTACGCCTACTCCTACAGATCCTGAAAAACCGGATGACGAGTCCAAATCCGACAATGATACCAACGGTTCCACCTCGAAGGTGGATAACTCCACTACCCTGAAGGATGGCACGTATACACCGGACGGCTTCTCCTTCTCCGGCGGTTCCGGGCGGGCCAGGATCATCTGCAACAAGGTTACTGTAAAGAACGGAAAAGCGTATGCTACCATTCAGTTTGTCAGCGCCAGCGGGTCACCTACGGCTTATGCCTATGTAAAGGCCTCCGGTAAGATCTATTATCCCACCGGTACGTCTACGTTCACCATTCCAGTGGAACTGAACAAGAATAACCGTATCCTGGGTATGACCACAAAGATGTCTGCGGCGCATGAGATAGAGTATACGATCTTCGTGCAGCTGAAAACCGGTGAAAACGCTGTGGAAAACCCGGACAACACCGGCAGCAATCTCAGCGCGCAGGCTCCGGAGATCATGGGACTGACCTTCAAAGAGGAGATACAGCTGGAGCATGCCGCATATTTGAAGCTTTTCCGGTATGAGGGAGATATCGTACTGGCCGAAATAGACCTGACCAGGGATACCGTGCTGGATACGGACGAAGCTTTGGAAGCCCTTGCAGAGGCAGATGAACTTGCTGCCCAGGAAAAGAAGGCATCTGCTTCCAGCGAAGAAGAAAGCACCGATACTGCGCAGATCAAGGCCGATTATGTAGCGGCACTGTATAAGAAAGACGTCCTGCGCTATTTGCTGGTTCCTGCAAATGCAGAACTGCCGGCAGGTTTGGAAAAAGAATATCTGATCCTCACCGTGCCGCCCAAGAGCCTCTATCTAATGGATGAGGAAGCAGAAGGGACGTTGGAAGCTCTGAACGCATTGGAACTCATAAAGGTTCTGGGCGTACAAACGACAGAAAACGAAGTACTGAAAGCCGGTTTGGCAGATGGCTCCGTGCTCTTTGGCGGAAGCTGGGATGCGCCCGACTACAAGATGCTGGTTCGCGCCAAGACAGATCTGGCGTTGGCTTCCGGAAAGCTGCTGCCGCTCAGCGACGAAGTTCTGGCAGAACGGAAGCAGGAGAAAGGGGCAGACCGTGAAGAACTGACTGCGGTAGAATACAGAAATCGTCTGTATGAGCTGGCCGATCGGTTCGCGGTGCTGGATATCCCGCTGCTGATCGATCGTTCTGCAGATGAAAAGGATGCACTGGCGCAGGCCGATTGGCTGCGGCTCTACGGAGTTTTGCTGGGGCAGGAAAAAGCCGCAGAAGAGATGATTCGTAAACTGGCGGCCCAGGAGGGCAATGTATGAACAGAAACCTGATGAAACCTATGGCGTTATTGGGAACGCTTATCCTGATATTGAGCCTGATGATCGGCTGCGGCGGAGACCCCGCTGCAGCCGTAACTGAGGCGACAGCAGCTCCTACGGAAACAGCCGGTACGATCTCCGGTGAGACTTCTGAAAAAACAGATGCAGCCGAAGCAGCGGAATCCAATGGCCCGGCGATCCCGGGGCTTACGTTTAAGGAGACGGTGCCGCTGCAGTACGCACAATGTTTCCAGCTGTATCGTTATGAAGGCGGCTATACATTGATCCGAATTCTGGAGGATGCAGACTATCTGGTGGTCCCGGAGGGAGTCGTTGTGCCGGAGGGGCTGGATGCGGAGATCGTGGTGCTTCAGCAGCCATTGAATAAGATATATCTGGCGGCCACCTCGGCCATGTCGCTGTTTGATGCGGTAGGTGCGCTGGATCATATCCGTCTCACCGGTACACAGAAATCCGGCTGGTATATCGATGCGGCCGTAACGGCCATGGAAAAAGGGGATATCCTCTTTGCGGGAAAATACAGCGAACCGGACTATGAGCGGCTTATTGACGAAGAGTGTGATCTGGCCATTGAATCCACAATGATCTATCATACGCCTAAAGTAAAGGAAATGATTCAGGATCTGGGGATTCCGGTGCTGGTGGATCGCTCCAGCTATGAGAACCATCCCTTAGGCCGTACGGAGTGGATCAAACTGTATGCGGCTCTGGTAGGAAAAGAGGCAGAAGCCGAAGCTTTCTTTGCCAGGCAGGCGGATATTATCGTTCAGCTGCAGGGCTTTGAGAATACAGGCAAAACCGTAGCATTTTTCTTTGTGAATTCCGATGGCTCCGTGGTGGTTCGTAAGCCGACGGACTATATCCCTCAAATGATCCAGCTGGCCGGGGGCCGGTATGCTTTCGAAGACATGCAAACGGACCAGACGGCTACGTCTATTTCCATTACCATGGAAAATTTCTATGCGACGGCAGTAGAAGCGGATGTGCTCATTTATAATGCATCCATTGATGCTCCCATTGAAAGCGTGGATGAATTACTGGCTAAAAACAGCTTGTTTGCAGACTTCAAGGCCGTAAAAGAAAGAAATGTCTGGTGCACAGGAAAGACCTTCTATCAGGCTACGGATATTGTGGGGGAAATGATCCGCGATATCCATCTGGTGCTTACCGGAGGCAGTGCAAACGATATGACCTTTTTGACACATGTTTCCTGAGAGAGTATGATGAAAAATATGAATGACGCCCCGGCACAAGCCGGGGCGTACTGGATATATCAGGCAAAACGGCGTACCCGGTATGTGTTAGTGTTTTTGACTCTTATTGTGGCCTTTTGCCTGATCACCGTGATGAATATCAACATTGGCAATGTGCCGATTCCCTTGAAGCGGATCGCAGAAATACTGTTTACCAAAGCAGGAAATACAACCGAGGTAAATATTATCTGGAAGATCCGCTTGCCAAGGATCCTGATGGCAGCTATTCTGGGAGGAGCATTGTCCCTATCCGGATTTCTGCTGCAGACTTTTTTTGAAAATCCCATTGCAGGTCCTTTTGTGCTGGGCATTTCCAGCGGTGCCAAGATGACCGTAGCATTTGCCATGATCTATTTTATGGAGGTCTTTGGCAGTGTATCTTCCTATGCGTTGATCTTGGCGGCTTTTGCGGGTTCGCTTTTATCCGTCTGCTTTATCCTGCTGTTTTCAAGAAAGATCCCAAGTATGTCTACGCTGCTGGTAGCCGGTATTATGATTGGCTATATATGTACGGCCATTACGGACTTTACCGTAACATTTGCTGCGGATTCCAACATTATCAATCTGCATAACTGGGCCAAGGGCAGTTTTTCGGGCATGAACTGGAGTCATGTGGGGGTGGCGGCCATAGTGGTGGGTATTGCCGGAGTCATTACCTTTTTTCTGGCGAAACCGATCGGCGCCTACCAACTGGGGGAAGCCTATGCCCGAAGCATGGGTGTGAATATAAAAGTATTCCGAACGGCTTTGATCGTGCTTTCCAGCATTCTTTCGGCAACGGTAACGGCTTTTGCCGGTCCCATCTCCTTTGTGGGGATCGCTGTGCCGTTTCTTATTAAGCGTTGTTTGAATACTTCAAAGCCTCTGGTGGTGATTCCGGCGACTTTTTTAGGCGGCGGTGTGTTCTGTATGCTCTGCGATCTGATTGCCCGGACAGCCTTTGCGCCTACTGAACTGAATATCAGTACCGTAACTTCTATCTTCGGCGCACCGGTGGTGATCTATATGATGCTGCGCCGAAAAGGAGGAAAAAAGTAATGAACGCCTCCTACTTCCAAATGAACGATCTTGCCATTGGGTATCACGGAACGCCAGTGATCCGGAACATATCGCTGAAAGTGAAGAAAGGTGAGATCATAGCCCTGATCGGCCCCAATGGGGCAGGAAAATCCACTTTGCTGAAAACCATTGCCAGAGAGCTGGAGCCCATTTCCGGCAGTATTTATCTGGAAGGCCGGAATATGCAGACGATCTCCTACCGGGAGCTGTCAAAAAAAATGGCGGTGATCCTGACGGAACGGATCAAGGTGGAGTTAACAACTTGCCGGGATATAGTAGCTACCGGGCGCTATCCTTATACCGGACGGCTGGGGATCCTGGGTCCGGCGGATCAGAAAATCGTAAATGAGTCTTTGGAAACGGTGCACGCGCTGGATCTGGCTGAGAGGGACTTTAATGCCATCAGCGATGGGCAGCGGCAGCGGGTACTGCTGGCCAGAGCCATCTGTCAGGAACCGGAAATAATCCTGCTGGATGAACCTACTTCTTTCCTGGATGTGCGGCATAAGCTGGATCTGCTGTCCATTCTTACGCGTATGGCTAGGAAAAAAGACATTACAGTCATTATGTCTCTCCATGAGATAGATCTGGCGGAAAAGGTTGCCGACCGGATCCTGACGGTAAAGGGAAACCAACAGTATGGGTACGGCGCTCCCGGCGAAATTTTTGAGGAAAACGCGATCCGCAAGCTGTACGATATTGAAGACGGATACTTTGACCCCTTATTCGGAAGCATTGAGCTGAAGAAACCCATCGGAGATGTTCCGGAGGTATTTGTGCTGGCGGGTGGAGGCGCAGGGATCCCCGTTTACAGGCAGCTTCAGAGGGAGAATATTCCTTTTGCAACCGGAGTTTTGTATACCAATGACCTGGATTATCGACTGGCCAGACTATTGGCAGCACAAACCATTACTGCAGAGCCTTTCGGCCCCATTCCGGAAGATACATATGCGCAGGCGGAAAAGGTAATGCGCAAATGCAAAAAAGTGATCCTGGCAGGAGAAGCGGCCAGAATTTCCAATGCCCCCTTAACCGCCCTGGCAGAGCAGCTGGGTCTGCTGACGACTGGAAATGAGCAAGGCACAGCACATACATAAACCGGAAAACATTCCGGATCTTAAGAACTGAAAAGCCCGCTCTGCGGGCTTTTTTATATGTGACGTGTATATAGTATGCTTTTTGAAGAGCAGCATCTTAATTTCGGAAGACCGGACAAACCAGAGCAAACGTTTTGGCATATGTTTCTATAATTGCTTTTTGAGAGAGAAGAAGACCTAACCGGCGGAACCTTTATTGATTGGTTTGCAGACGCCCTGGGGCTGTTTTTCAGGCTAATACAGCATGCAGACGTTGTTGGGGTAAGAAGCAGTGTATGTTTTTGCTTTACATAAATAAAAACTCCCCGAAAGGGGAGCTTGCAAAGATAGAACTTATTTGCCCCGGGGAGAACCCCAGAAGAACAGGGCCACGGTGCCCGGGCCGGTGTGAGAGCCGATGGTGGTGCCGATGTTGTTGATCTCTACCTTACCGTTAAGGTGGGGGAAGCGCTCTTCCACCAGATCGGCTACCCGGCGGGCATCTTCGTAGCAGGCAGACATACTGATATAGCATTTTCCGCTGTAATTCAAACCGTCCTGTGCATTTTGTTCCATTTTGCGGACAATCTCTTTGATGACACGCTTTTTGGAAGGGATCTTTTCCCTGGGAATAAGCTTGCCTTCATCGTTCATATTCAGCAGCGGGCAGATATTCAGCAGACCGCCGATGAATCCGGCTGTTTTGGAGACACGGCCACCCTTGACATAGAAGGTCAGATCCGTAGAGAAAAACCAGTGGTGCAGCTCCAGCCGGTGAGCCAGAGCCCAATCCCGAAGCCGGTCGATATCCATGCCGCCATCCCGCAGATCGGCCAGTTTATCCATGAGCAGGCCATAGCCGGAGGAAGCTCCCAGAGAATCCACCACATACAGCTTGCGGCCGGGAAACTCCTCTCTTAAAGCGGCTGCCGCAGTGTTGGCGGAGTTGATGGAGCCGGAAATACCGCTGGAGAGGCAGACGTGAAGAACATCTTGTCCCTGCTCCAGAATAGGACGCCAGAAAGCGGTGTATTCTTCTGCATTTACCTGGGCGGTACGGGTTTCGGCACCGTCCTGCATGGCTTTGTAAAACCGGTCAAAAGGCAGAGTCTGCCCCAGATCATCCGGGTGTTCCACACCGTTCAAAAAGTAGTGGAAACAGATATAGGGTATGTTCCGGGACTCAAAGTGTTCTTTGGACAGATCTGCTGTGGAGCAGCAGGTTAATGCATAAGAGGCCATAGGCATCTCCTTTTTCAGTTTACTTGATGTAATCATCATAATCATATGACGTAATTTTGTCAACAAGTTTAGTGCGCTGCAATGTGAATTAAATTAGACAAAAAGAAGAGAACCACCATCGATCTGCTGTCGCGTTGTAAAGAGAAAAAATAGCAAATTGCAAGTGCAAGTTGGACACCTGCACGGTAGAAATTAGTTAATCAGAGCATCGGTCAGGATGGAAGCCTCTGGCTTCCGTTCTGGGCGATGCTGCCGCAGCCGGAGGCTGCGTAAACAGAGTCGAGG
>OKVK01000431.1_pt1 | contig 28927 bp, 12 predicted proteins | sample 1604771 | NCBI WGS metagenome assembly OKVK01 (sample SAMN01760906, study PRJEB22395) | human gut metagenome | reverse complement strand
GGCCAAGCGGCTGCCGTCTATTTTGCCGGAAATGACCTTTGAGGAGCAGATCGAGACCACCAAGATCTATTCCATTGCCGGGGCACTGCCCAGCGGCACGCGGCTGATCAGCCACCGACCTTTTCGCAGTCCCCACCACACGGTATCGCCCCAGGGGCTTACCGGCGGCGGTGCGGTGCCCAAGCCCGGCGAGATTAGCCTGGCCCATAACGGAGTGCTGTTTATGGACGAGTTCCCGGAGTTTGACCGGCGCACGAAGGAGTCCCTGCGCCAGCCGTTGGAGGACGGTGTGATCACCATTTCCCGCGCCGGGGGCAGCCTAACCTATCCCTCTAATATTATGGTGGTGGCGGCGATGAACCCTTGCCCCTGCGGATTTTTGGGTCATCCCACCAAGGACTGCACTTGCAGCCAGGCGGCGGTGAACCGCTACCGGGACAAGGTCAGCGGTCCCATTTTGGATCGGATTGACCTGCATGTGGAGGTGCAGAGCGTGGACTATGCCCAGTTGGCAGATACCACCCGGGGCGAACCAAGCAGCGCCATTCGGCAGCGGGTGAACCGGGCACGCCAAATGCAGGCGCGGCGCTTTGCGGGCACCGGCATTACCTGCAATGCCAAAATGCCGCCCCAAATGACCAAGGACTGTTGCCGCCTGACGGAGGATGCCTCCGCCCTGCTGCAAATCAGCTTTGATAAATTAGGGATGTCTGCCCGGGCGTATGACAAAATCCTGCGCATTGCCCGCACCATTGCGGACCTGGAGCAGACAGAGGAAATTAACGGCGCCCACATCTCGGAGGCGCTGCAATACCGGGCGCTGGACCGGAAATACTGGAACCGATAAGAAAGGAGCGACTGGGATGGACGCAAGAATAGAAGAAACCATCAAAAACTTAAAAAGACGGGGCTTTGAGCCGTATTATTTGGAGAGCCGGGCACAGGTGCTGCCCCTGGTGCAAAAGCTGGTGCCTGCGGGCAGCAGCGTGTCCCACGGCGGGTCGGAGACCTTAAAGGAAGTGGGCGTGATCGACCTGCTCTCCGGTGGGGATTATCAATATATCAACCGGGCCGGACTGGAGGGCGAGGCGCTGCGCCAATGCTACCAGGATGCCTTTGGCTGTGACGCCTATTTCACTTCTTCCAATGCCATTACCACCGATGGGGTGCTTTATAATGTGGACGGCAACTCCAACCGGGTGGCCTGTATTGTGTTTGGTCCCCGCCAGGTGATTATGATTGTGGGGCGCAACAAGATCGTAGATACCTTTGACCAGGCGGTAGAGCGGGTAAAGCGCATTGCCGCTCCCCGCAACACCCAGCGGCTCCATTGCAAGACCCCTTGCGCCGCTACCGGCCACTGCATCAGCTTGGATCAGGAGAATCCCGCTCTGTGCGACGGCTGCTTTAGCCCCCAGCGGGTGTGCTGCAACTATGTGACCACCGCCTTTGACCGCCACATCGGCCGCATTAAGGTGCTGATCGTGGACGAGGAACTGGGTTATTGATTTATTGTATTGCCCGATTATCTATGTGTACATGAAAGGTGCCCCATACGATGGAATACCCATCGTATGGGGCACCTTTTTAGATTTAACTGGCGATAGACTCGATATTGTCTAATGTTAAGATCATATCACTATCTAAAGAATAGACCCATTTACGGTCTTTGTATTTTTTCCAAGCACGAGTATATTCTGATTGTTTCACTTTTTTATCATTTACCTCGTATGTTGGTGTCTTTCCTTCAGGTGTATCTCCCGCATTATTAAATAGAGTTACAACCTTCTTGCAAGTACCTGCGTCTATCCTGTATATTGTCCTAGTTTCGACGCCGTGATAGCAAACATCCGAAGACACTAATTCTCCTTTTTCGATATAACCAATCATGCCATATGTGCCGCCTAAATCACCAACCAATTTGACTACTTTTGAATTTATACAGGTGTAAACATGTGCTGCGGCAGAATGCCCATTATCATCGCGTATCACAAGTTCCGGAGCGTCGTCATTATCTATGTACACAAGGCTAAAACCGCACGCTTCAGGATAGTCTGCTTCAGCCAAATACTTTTTTAAAAAGTTGGTATATGCCTTGCGCCAGTTGCCGACCGTTGGGTGCTTTCCTGCTTGTGTAGTGGCCGGCTTTGTGGTTGTTGGTTTGGGGGTGGTACATTTAGCCACTATTTTTCCTGACTCAATATGCCATTGCTTTTTTATTTTGCTGCTTTTACTGTCCCAGATTTTCCAGGATATTTTTATTTTTAACTTGCCCAAGACGCTATCTTGCGAATTTATAAATAGGTCGAGCGGTACATAGGCTTTGATGTCTAAACAGCCGTATTTGTTTGTGGACGCCTCGGCATTAAATACACCTATGGTCCCGCCAAAGTCAAACATATCTACATTAAATACTTCGCCTGCGATACAGATTTCCGGATTTACATAGCCCTTTACTTTTAATTCCAAATCGGTTTGCGGTGGTGTGTTGGTTTGCCGGAATATGGGCAGTGCGCCTTGCTTGTATTTCATGGTTTCCGTTACCGTGGTTGAAGAAATGACAGACACACTTCCGTCTATGCCAATCTTTACGGTTATCTTTATTGCCGCGCCCAGCACGCCAAAAAGCTTTGCGTCCACGCGCACCGGTATTTTAGTTTCGGTTTTACCGGATACGGATATTTTGGATTCCAGGTCATAGGAGAGGTGTGCGTTACAGTTTTTGACAGTAATACCTACTGCATTGAATTCATCAACTCGCATGATTAACTTTTTGAGCGATATAGTACCGCTGATTTTTACATTGCCTACCTTTTTGGAGAGTTTTATGTCGTAGTTGAATGGGCTGGTGCTTGTGCTTGTTGGAATTTCGTTCCCTGCTAAGGCCAATGGCGTAATCGCGGCGGGCGTAACGGTTGGTGTAGTATCGGCATTTCCTGTTTCAATTTTCACAGTTGTATCTTTGTCGGAGGATGAAACAGCTGTTACTACCGGCGACGCTTCACCTGAAAATGTGTATGCGCCCAAAAATTCGTCCAGGCCGGGCGTGGTGAATTCTATGTTTTCTCCTTTTACCTTCTTAATCTTGAGTGCTTTTCCCGATGGATATGCGTCGCAGGGCTCTATTACCAATATGTCGCCAACTTTTACTGGTTGTAGCGTTGTGGCCTGATTCCCTTGTATTTTTATGGAGCTTGTGTCAATTTTCTTAACATTATCTTTGTATTCTACGCTGCCGCTATTTTTGAGTTTGATGCCCTCTTTGATTTGCTTGGTGTTATTTAATATTTTTGTTGCATAATCGGCGTCAATATACGACTGATTATCAAAACGATCTCCTGTTTTTTCTTTGTAGAAATGAATGATTTCACTATCCGTGCGAATGGGTTTGTCATTAGCCGATATAAATTGCAGTCCGATGGATTTTACTGCAGTAATTACGGCAAATTCAGTCGTAGCTTTGTCATTTGGTAAAAACGATCCACCTTTGTCTAGGATTTCCCATTCGGCACAGGCTTGTATTTTTTTGAAATTATCATTGCTTTGGTTTATGTCGTCAAAATAGCTTTTGTCATTCTTGCAGTCGGTATAGCCTTCCTGGTCAGCCAGCATTGCAATCCACTCTGTTCTGGTGATGGCATTTTCAGAAGATACGGCCGGTACACTGTGGTTGTTGTTTGCGGTATGCAGTAATAAGGCGACTGCTCCGGCAATGATAGCCGTTAGGAGCAGAAAGATACTTATTACAAGAATGAGTATCTTGGTGCCTTTATTAAGGGCTCGACTTTTTACTCGGTTTTGGTTTGAGATGGATGGATTGTTGCTTTGATTATATGTATTCAAGGTCCTTTTGCAATAAGGGCAAGTATGATAGCCGACAGGTATTTCTCTATGACAGTTAGGACATTTCATTATATATCTCCCCTTAATCCATACTATATTTTGTATTGTAGTAAATGGGCAGATCTTTTTCAATACGCTGCCAGCGTACTCTTCATATCAAATTCGGCTTTATATACAGAAAAACGCACTTGCATACTTGCAAGTGCGTTTGCTTATGTACGATTATTTGCCTTCCGCGCGGCTCATAGCCAGCTGGAAGTCTTTCTGATGGGTGAAGATCTCGTGACGATAGGGGTTGGTCTTGGTCTCCTTGGCTTTCTTCATAATGAAACCGAATACCACCACATTGACTGCCAGCGCCAGTACGGAGATTACGCCCTGCGCTGTGGGGTTGGCAGCGGTGGGGTGCACCGCCGGGTTCATAAACCCGTCAGCATACACACTGGTGATCACGGCGAACTTGCCTTGATCCTGGAACAGCGGGAATACCTGGGCAAACATACACCAAATGGCCAGAGTGTAGGCACGGTTCTGGATCCAGCCGCCCTTGTTCCACAGTGCGTTGGCAAAGGTGGGCGCCAACAGCAGAGCCAGGCCGCAGTACCAGGAGTGGGTGGGCAGGTTGTTGTAGGTGTACTCAAAGTTCCATATATCGTAGGCCAGAATGTAGCACCAAGTCATATCCGGCCACAGCATATCTTGGTGGTTCTTAGAGGAGTAAATACCCCACCAGCCGGTCATACACAGAATGTTGATGATACCGGCCAGGCCGTTGAGGATATTCCACCAGCCGCCGAACAGCCACACATTTTCGCTGGAGAGCCACCAACCACCGGCAGCACCGCCGGCGCTGATGCCCTTAATGGCAGACTCAAAGTCGCTGGCCACAGCGATCAGAATGTTAATGGCCACAATGACAAAGGGGAACACCTTGAACCATTGGGTCTTGCCGATGCTCCACTTGTACTTAAGCATCATAAAGCCAATGCACCCTGCGGTGGCAGCATACAGCTTGGCATAATGGAACCAGCTGTTCATGTGGACCACCGTATCGTTATTAACCGCCCAGTCAACACCCTTTGCGGCCGCCACATTGATGACGATAAAGTACACGCTCAGTGCAGCCGGAAGCACCAGGAAAAAGAAAATGCCGCCTGCCTTGGAGCGGCGGGCGATTTCGTTAGCCAGCACCAACCCGGTGAAGACCAATGCCCAGCCCAGCAGCTGCCACAGCGCAGTATCGCCGTAGATTTGGAATAACATAGTTATCTCCTCCTAAAAATAAATCATTTTGCGCCGCAGCGCAACCCTTCCGTGGGCGGTTTTCCGCCCGCTTCAATGTTCAGTTTAGTCCTGTTTTTGTAGATTGTCAATCTTTTAACAAGCCCGGCTGCACATTTCTACATATTGGCAAAAACCGGGGCGGTTTTTTGTTGAAATTGAGTAGCAAAGATGATACAATGTCACTGGTATTACCAAGAACCACAGGAGGGGAACCTATGGAATTTGAAAAGCTGCAGACCGCCAGTTTGAAGGAATTGTTTATTTCGTCTGTGGAGGACAAGATTTTGTCCGGCGAGCTGCCCATCGGCGCGCAGCTGCCCACGGAGCGGGAGTTGGCGGAGATGATGGATGTAAGCCGGGGTGTGGTGAATAGCGGCATTGCGGAGATGGCGCACAAAGGCTTTTTAGAGGTGCGACCCCGGGTGGGCACCTTTGTGGCAGATTATCGCCGGGTGGGCAAGTCGGATATTTTTCTGTCCATTATGCACTATAACGGCGGTATTCTGCCGGAGCAGGAAATTCGCTCCCTGCTGGAGTTTAAGAGCCTGATCGACTGTTTTTCCGTGCGCAAACTCACTGCCCGCGCCATTACGGAGGCAGAGGTGCAAAAGCTGGAGGATTTTGTGGACCAAATGGCCGAGACGGATGACCCGCAGCGGGTGTCAGAGCTGGCTTATGCGTATAATCAGGAACTGAGCTTCCTTAGCGGCAACACCTTTGCGCCGCTGATCTATAATTCTTTTAAGACCGCCAATGTGCAGTTGGGCGCTCGATATGTGCAGCGTTATGGCAAGGCGTCCCTGTACCATTATCTGCAGCAACTGCTGGTGCAGCTGCTCAACGGCGATACCGCTCGGGCGGTGGCGCTGGTGGAGACGCACTTAACGGATATGATGACCGGCGAGCACCAGATTTACGAATAAGCACACACCAATACAGACGCAAAAAACAGGCTAAGCAATCTACATTGCTTAGCCTGTTTTGTATGTTGTTAGGAATTATGAATACGATAGACTTTTACGCCGTGGTGGGGTACGGTGGCGTTAATGGTGTTGTCGTTGAACCACTCGTCGCTCCACAGCTCATGCACCTCGTACTTGCCCGGCGTTTTGCGGAAGTTCAGGTACGCATCGTCCGCCAGAGCGTTAATGTCGTAGGTGACCGTGCGGCGGGAGGTGCCCTTGTTAAACAGGCACAGGGCCACATCGCCGTTTTGCAGCGGGCGGGCCAGAATATCCAGCCCGGCCTGGCGACGAATGCGCTTGCAGGGCTTGCACAGCGGGTCCTGGTCAATGTTGATCAGGTTTTTGTTGGTGACAATTTTTAAGGTGGGGTTCTCCCGCACCTGCTCGTTGTTGCCGTCCACAAACTTGCGCACATCGTTGCCAAGGATCAGCGGCGCGGCCATCATGCACCACAGGGAGAAGTGCGCCCTGTTCTCGTTCTCTGTCAGCTTGCCGTTGCCAACTTCCAACATATCCGGGTCATTCCAGGCCCCGGGACCGGCGTGCTCATACAGGCGTACATTGTGCTCATAAATCGTCTTAATGCTTAGCCACTTGGGCATGATATCCGGCGTGGTGCGCCACATATTGCCTGCCTTGGCTCCCCATTTGTAGGGATAAGCAAAGCCCCATTCGCAGATGGAATAGATGATGGGGCGCTCCTCTTCGCCGGTGATGACAGCCCATTCCTTGGTGGCCTCTTGCAGTTCTCGACCCATGCGGGCGTATTGCAGGTAAGAGGAGTCAGCCCGGGTAACCACCGGGTTGTAGAGCAACAGGTGGTTCTCGCCCGATTGCAGCTCAACCGTCAGCTGGATACGGCCGGTGGGGCTGGCGCCCTTGGTGGTGGGGAACAGCAGCTCATGTTCCTTGCCGTTGTTGACTCGAATGCGCAGGTAGCGCTGGTGGAGGCACAGAGATTTGTTATAGGCCAGGGTCAGGGCATAGGTGCCGCCTGCTTCTACGCTAAAGCGGAATCCGGCGGTGCCGGAGCCGTAACCGATCATACCGATGCCTTGACCGGAGGGCAGATCGCTGCACTTGACTACCCGGCCTTTGCCGGTAAATTCTGCTTCGCCGGGCAGCAGGATCAGTGCCGGTTCCGTCGTACCCGGCAGGTTCAGTTGCAGGTTTTCAATAATGGGCACATCACCCTTTAATACATGGTGATGACAAAAGTCATACTTGAAGAATTCGCAGCCCCAGCTGGCCAAGGTTTTGGCATCCAGCCGTTCGTGACCTAAACTGGCCGGTAGATCCTCGCAGGTGAGGGTCCCGTTAGAGGAGTACAGACCCACCTTAAAGCCCCGGCTGTTCAGTTGCTTGATCAGCGCCGGGATCCCCATAGAGAAGGTGCCCAAATCCCCTTGCAGGCGACCCATTTCGTCTCGCACGGAGCTGTGCCAGCAGTCGTCCAGGTTGATATAGTTGTAGCCCGCTTCTGCCAGGCCGCTGGCCTCCATGGCCTCTGCCACCTCCAGAATCAGATCCTGATTGATGTTTTGGCGGAAGGTGTTCCAGCTGGACCAGCCCATAGGGGGCACGGTAGCGCCGCCGTAATTCGGTGCGTCCGTGGTGTCTATGGTCAGCTTAGAGGGGTGTGCAATCTTTTCCATGGCGCACAGCGGGCAGTTGCCGTTGACGCGGGTGATGATAAACCAGGCTACAAACCACACCAATAAAATGGCTGCGATAGCCAGCAAAATAATACCAAAAATCATAACAATCCCATCTCCTTAAAGAATTCCAGTTCTTCCTTGGCAGCGGCGTAGGCATCGTCGCTGTCCAGTCCCCGGGCGGTGCGCACCATAAAGTCCTTGCGGTGCCGGGTGTTGTAAATCAGACGGTAGCACCAGGCGTACGGGGTCAGCCAGGGGTGGCCGTCTAAAAATCGAATATAGGGTATGCGGCGCATTTGGCTGTATGCCGGAAACGCCAGACGCAGCTTGCTGCGCAGGGGGCTTGCTTTCTCGCCTTGCTCCATTTGGCGGCGGGCAATGACGGCGCTTTTGTTCCGGTCCGCGTTACCAAAGGCACCGTAGCTGACCAAAAACGATTCACAGTCCGCTGTGTCATCCACATAAGGCGTACCCACGCCGTACCAGCGATAACACACGGTGAGCACAATCTTGGCGAATTGTGCCAAACCGGCTTTTTCGCACAAGGTCAGCACCGCTTTTTCGTCGATCCGGCACCTTTGCAGCATCACGGCAAGATCCAGGATCAGCTTGATTCCGGCGCCGTAAAAGCGAAAGTGGTGGGCCAAGTGGGCGATTAGATAGGCAAAGTGGTAATTGTCCTCCAATTTGCCGCAGCAGCCTTCAAATTGGGCTTGATCCATGGCGTTTGCAAAGGCAGTCTCACACCGGGGATCATCGCTGATCAGTGCTGTGTGCACCTCCAGCAACACATCGCCCTTGCGATAGTCATATACCGGGCCGTTCTGGGCAGTGCAGGCAAAGCCGCTGCTCATTAGCGCTTTTTTGGCTGCCTGGCGGTTCGCCGGGTTAATGAGCAGGTCAATGTCGCCCATTAGGCGGCACTCCGGCACCGGGTACAGCTCTTTTAAGATCGCGCCCTTAAAAAATACATGGGGGATGCCGGCGTCGCTGAGAACGCGGTACACCCGCTCTACACCCTGCTTTTGGTGCTCGTACAGGAACACGCTGCTAAAGAAGTGCTCGCTGAGTGCCAGTCGGCAGTCCTCCGGGATCACCTCGGTATTGGGTGCTTTGTTGCACACTGCGTACACCACAGCGATCAGATTATGCGCCTTGGCAATGCCGCACAGCTTGCGATAATCCATATCCGGGCGCAAGGTTACCGGCTCGTCCCGCAAAAAGGCGGCGGTCAGTTCAATTAAATAGGCAGTTTCAGCACACATGGATTCCATCGTTAAATAATGTTGTTTTGGTCCAGAAAATCGTGGGCGGCAATGAGAATACTCTTGTCATTGTCAAACCGCAGCAGCGACAGCGCCCGGTCATAGGTGAGCCAAATGTAGTCCTCAATTTCTTCCTTTTGCATGTGGATCACCGTGCTCGGGGTGGTGGCGGCAAAGATGGTTACCGTCTTTTCAACCCGATCCCGAATCCGATATTTGGACAGGCAGGAGAACCCCTCAATCAGCTTAACCCGCAAGCCCGTTTCCTCCTGTACCTCCCGTAGGGCGGTCTGCTCCTTGGTCTCGCCCCTTTCAATATGCCCTTTGGGGAAGCCCCAGTGGGCGGAGCGCTTGTTCTTGATCAGCAGGTAGCGCACCTCCCCCTTAATATCATGGAAGATGACCGCGCCGCAGCTGCTCTCGTAAAGGCATTCCAGCCGGTAGCCGGGAAAGTCCCGCTCCGGGTCCAGATATTCCAAAATGTCGTTGACAATGAATCGTGTGCTCTTGGGCGCCACAATCCAAATGGATTTCTTTTCTTTTTTGTTTCGGAGGACGGCTATCACACGCCCGTCAAAGTTACGCACAGGGTGGTGGATGCCCATAATGTAGGCAGTCTGGTCCTTTTCACCGTATACTGTGCCGTAGTTCAGCGGATACCGATAGCCCGTACCGTCCGTAGAGCCAATAGGCATAACGACCTTGACTCTGGCGTATTTACCGAGCAATTTGTATTCACCACCGAGATAAAAGTTACTATGCACTTATTATATATAAATTGCAAAAGCAATACAAGGCTTTCGCAAAGAAAATTCAAAAAGCCGTAAAACTTGGCGAAAAAAAAGCAGCCCTCCGGGGCAGGTGAGAGCCTGCACCCAAAGGGCGTTCTATATTATATACATTATATACAGGAGCCTGTCCGGCGGCGGGTAACAAAAATGGCGTACCCGAAGGTACGCCATTTTCATTTAGGAATGGGGGATTAACCACCCAGCTGCTGAAGCAGGTTACACAGTTCGCCGATTACTTTGTCGGTGTCGCCTTTCAGCATATTCAGCACGGTGCCTACCACATCGGTAATGGAGCTGTTGTCAGATCCACCGATCAGGGAGCCTACCAAGCTGGCTACTGTGTTGTAGTTATCCTTGTAGTTGACAACTTCAACCAGGTACCGCAGCACGGCAATCAAAGTCTCAGAGGCGTCGCCCTTTACAAACACGCGCGTGCCGTAAGTGGCAGCCTGAGAAGCATCGGTCATCACCTTGCCGTGGCTTGCCAGCTGGAACCAGTCAATATCCATCAGTTCCAGACCCAGGGGTTTACCCTTGATCTTGATCATGCCAAGCACCTGATTCAGCAGGGGAACAATGTTGTCCACGCCGATGATGGGCTTCAGCATAGCGGTCAGATCGTACAGGTCAATGTTCAGATCCAACTTCAGGCCAACCTTAGCCAGTAAACCATTCAGATCCACTTTGAAGGCCTTGAATACCTGAGTCAGTACGGTGTTCACATTCACGATGGGCTTCAAAGCATCCAGCAGAGCGGAAACCGGTGTAAACAGGTTCTCGATCAGCTGCAGCAGGCCGTCGTTGGCAATGAACAGTGCCAGGTTGGGCAGCATGGACATCAGGGTCTGCAGCGGTGCATTCAGAATGTCCTCTACCTTATCCCACAGGGAGTTGACAATATCCAACAGGATGTTGTCATAGGCCTTGCTGATGTCCTCTCTGTACTGATACTGGGTCTTAATGTTGTAGCAGCCGAATGCCTCCAGCAGCGGAACGACCACGGAAGAGTAGCCGTTGGAGCCGGGGATATGAACGATGTTGAAGATGCCCAGAGAAGCATCATTCAGCAGTACATCCAATACGCCGTAGAACGGACGCATTACAGCAGCCAGTGCATTAAAGAAGCTATCCTTATCCTTTACGCCCCACTTAAGAGCGGAGGTGTTGACCTTGGACCAGGAGGAGGCGGAGCCGATTACGGCAGCCGCATTCGCGAAGGTCTTGCCATAGGACTCATCGGTGAGCAGCTTGGCAACGGTCTTGGTAGAATAGTCAATGCCGGTCTGAGCCAGCAGGGCGGTCAGGTTGGTGGAGTCGTTGATCTTCACACCGTCCAGTGCCTTGCCGATGCCGGTGATCATGCCATTGATGGTGCTGTCCTTAAAGGCAGCGTCAGCGATCAGCTTGTTCAGATCAGCCAAGCTACCGATCAGGCCATCCAGCATAGGCGGAATGTTCTTCAAGAATTCTTGATCCACAGTGGAGGGATAAGAGAACTTGTAGTCCTTGGTCTGGTATTCGCTGTAATTCCAGAACGCGTTGGTGGGATTCTCCTGGAGCAGATAGAACAGCGCACGGATGATCTGGTCTGCGGAGGAGGTGCCGATCTGGTCAAGTACCGCGTTGATGATGGACTTGTAATCCTTGATCGCGTCGATACCGCCCAAAATGGACTTCAAACCGCTGATGTTCTTGGTCAGCAGGTTGGCTACATAGCGGAGCACGGCGATCAGCGTTTCGCCCTGGTTTGCAGTAACGTGCTTTCTATTATAATAGCCTTCGCTGTTCTTTGCAGCGCTCTTGACCGTGCTGACTGTGCCGTGGCTTGCCAGGGTACCCCAGTCGATCTTGGGCAACTGAATGTTGATTTTCTTAGACTTGAGCAGTTTGTTCACCAGCGGAACGATGGCGTTTTGGATGTCGCACTTGTTCAGGTGGTTCAGATTCAGGTGAATGTTCACACCCAGTGCGTCCTTAACCAGGTCGTTCAGTGACTTGCCGGCCAGAGCCTTGACAATGACCTCAACATCTACGCCGTTCTTCTTCAGTACCGGAAGGAGAGATGTTACCGGCGACAGAAGATTGTTGACGAGCTGTGCCAGGCCATTATTATCAATGTAGTATGCCACATTGGGCAGTACTGCGGTGAGGGTATCGAACGGAGCGTCCAGTACCTTGTTCAGGAAGCCTACGATGGGATTCAACACATCCGTCAGTACGCTGTCGGTAGACTTCTTAATGTCTGCCTTGTACTGCTTGTAGGTCTTCACGTTGGGGCACTCCAGTGCCTCCAGCAGCGGAACGATGGCACTTTCGTAACCATTGCCGCCATAGATGCTCAGGGACTTCACATCCTCGATCACTTTGTACAGGTTGATCTCCAGTACAGAGGTCTTGGAATACTTGTCAGAGCCCTTGATGCGAATGCGCAGTTTGCCATTCTTCAGCTGTACGGTGTCCTTAGAGGAACCGAAGTTCAGGTTCTTCACCAAATCGGTAAGGATCTGGCCAACGGCCAAGTCGTCGCCTGCCAGCAGCAGAGACAGTACGCCGTCCAGCGGACGCAGGATCGCAGCCAGGCCGTTTACAAAGCCCTGCTGTGCCTTTGCGGAGCCATCGGTGAAGCCCCAGTTGATGTTGCCCAGCTTCTTCCAGCTCTTGGCGTTTTTGATCGCCTTAGCTGCGGAGGAGTAGGTCTTGCCGTAGCTGCCGTCCGTCAGGAGCTTAGCTACGCCCTTCTTGCTTACATCAATGCCGGCATAGCCCAGGTAATCCTTGTAAGGATCAATGGCGCCGTACAGTGCGGAAGCCAGCTTGGTCAGGTTGGCGTTGGTGAAGATCAGGGAGCTAACCAGGTCTTTCAGGTTATCCTGCTTCACTACATCCAGGCCGGCCAGCAGACCGATCACGGAGGTGACCATGGTGTCCAGATCGCCAACAGCGTCGCTGGCGTCCTGTGCGGTCACACCGGCGGGATAATAGAAGCCGGTGGTCTTTTCCTGTACATACTGGAGGAAGGTCCAGTAAGCAGTGGTGGGATCTGTGGTCTTGGCGATCACAGCGTTGATGATGTTCAGCAGATCCTTCTTGGTCAGGCGGCTGATCATATCCAGCACTTGGCTTATGGAAGGATTGTCGATCACGACTTTCAGCAGATCAATGATCTGGCGAATTTGCAGTACATCGACCACCAGGTGGGTCAGGTACTTCAGAACAGCCTCTGCATTCTTGCAGTTTGCAATGTCCTTAAACAGGGTGGTGGGCAGTTCAAAGCCGAAGTTAGCCAGCTGGCTGTTTACAGCGTTGATCACGGTCACATCGTTGATGCCCAAGCCAGCCTTGGTTGCGCTCTTCTTCAGCAGGCCGGTTACAAGGGCAATCGTCTGCTTATTCTGCGCGTTTTGATCCTTGTCGTCCGTATTGGTCTTAAAGATCAGGCCCAGTATCGCGGAGAACCATGCGTCGTTCTTTGCCATAGAGGGCATCAGGTTGGACACCTTTGCGCTCAGAATGTTGGATACGCCGTGGATCTCCTTGTACAGCGGGTAAATGGCGGCAGTCGCCACATTGTTCAGGTCCTTGTTCATCACAATGGACAGGCCCTTGATCAGGTTGGTCAGCACGGAGACAGGCTTGCTGTAGAAGCCGTCCAGCAGCTTGCTGATGGGGGTGAGAATAGCCAGCAGGCCGGTTGCGCCGTCCTTTACGCTGCCCTTTGCATACACGCCCAGGCTAAAGCCCTGGGCTTTTTCCAGATCCTTAAAGATGGGGTACAGTACACCGTCATAGTAACCGGCATCCTTGGTCAGCACGCCGATCAGATCGGTGATGATGCCCAGGCTCTCGCCGAAGTTCTGGAAGAACTTGGTGTTGTTGCCTGCGCGGAAGCCCCAGTTGATCTTAATGTTGGTGGCGCCGGTCCAGCCGCTGGTGCTCTTGTCCAAGCGAATGGCGTTGTGCCAGGTAGGCAGGCTTGCCAGCTTCTTGGCGGCGGACTTGTTGGTCAGGTGATTGCTCACTGCGTGGGGAGAAATCAAGCCCTTCAGCGCAGCAGCCAAAATGTTGTAGTGGTAAGCACCGGTCTTGCTGGTGTAGTACACCGGCTTGCCGGCCTTATTCTTCTTCTTGTACAGCTTCTGGTTGCCGTCGTAGAAAACATTCAGGCCCAGAGCGTCCTCGTTCACCAGATAGTAATCAATTACATTCTCCAGTGCAACATACATCTGAACTACCAGATTGGTCAGATGATCCTCAGTGTAAACCTTCTTGTCTGAGGTATCGGTGGGCTTCTTGTCCCCGTCGTTCAGGAAGTTTAAGGTCTTATTGAGCATCTTCAGCATCGGGTTGGTGTTATCGCTGCCCAGGATGTAAGAACCAAGGCTTACCAGACCGCACAGGATGCCGGGGGTGGTGTTCAGGTTGAAGTTGTTCAGTGTGGAGTTCTCCAGCACCTTGGACAGTGCGGAGTCCAGATTGGACAGCAGAGAAGCGCCGCTCTTACTGGAGGTCTTGGGTACCTTTGCCCACTTGGGCTGGGTCTGGATCTTTGCCATCTTGCCGTTCACTTTCGGGAAGCTCACGTCGATGGTGTTCTTGGTCTTGGTGTCCATGGCCTGGATCACATTCACCAGCTGACCGATGTTGGACAACAGGAAGTAAGCACTTTCGGTGCTCAGACCAACAAACTTGGAATCCTTGTTATACACGCCCATTACGAAAGAGGCCTTGTCGTTGTACTTCAGCTGGAATACGCCGTTGAGTACATCGCTGATGGTGCTCTTTTCGCCCAGACCGCCCATAGCGCGGATCAGACCGGTGATGATGGGCAGGTTGGTGGTGATCTTGTTGTCGGTGGCGGTCACATCATTGAGCAGGTCAATGATGGCGTTGAACCAGTCGTTCACAAAGATGTTTACAAAGCAGTCCAGAATCTTGGCCGGCTTGCCGCCGTCTGCCAGGTTCTTAAAGTTAACCAAAGACTGGTTGTAGAAGAACGCTTTGTCGCCAACGGTATCGCTCTTAATCTTATAATCGCTATAAGACCAGTCGGAAGCCTTCTTGGTGTTGTCAGCGCTCTTTACATCATATTTTTTAATGAAGTTCTTGCCCATAATGTCCAGAATTTTGGGCAGGGCAACGAAGAGGTTGTTGACGCCGTGGTTGTAAACGGTGCCCTCTTCCTTGGTCATGGCGCCACTCTTGGCGTCTTTTTCACCATAGGCAGCCACATACTGATCCACAGCAGCGGTGAAGAAGGTGGCCAGCTCGGACACAGCCTCATTCACGGCAGTGGCAGCGTCGCCGGTGAGCTTCAGTGCATCGGCAATGCCGGATGCCTTGGCACCCTGCAGCGCCTTATCGGCTGCATAGATGTTCAGGATCACCGGGGTCTTGGTGTCATCGTACTTGCCGGTGGTGGGGTCACCATACACCTGGCTGACGATCACATCTTTGCCGTCGGCATCCTTGCCATACTCAACACCGCTGATGTTGTAGTATGTAAAGTCATAGTTGGTGTCGCCGATCAGCCAGTGCATCAGGGTGGGCAGAACCTCGTTCAAATCCCAGCTCAGGCCGCCGCCCAAACCGACGGGGCTGCCAACGCTCTGGCCGTATTGATCCATCAGACCGCTCAGCAAACCGCCCAGGAAACCATTAAAGGGATCACCCTCCTGGTTGAATACCATGGGGATCAGCACTTCGTCAATCACAACGGTCAAAACAGGCAGCAACTGCATAATGGTTTCAACCGGGTGCTCGTACAGGTTCATCCATATATCGGTGAGCGCACCCTTCAGGTCAACCTTGGACTCTACCAGTTTGTAGACCACTTCGTTCATAACCGCATTACCGGTGAGGTGCAAGCCTGCGATGGTTACGCCTTCCTGATCCTCAGGATCCAGCAGTACCATGTACTGATTGATGGCGTTGTTTACAGCAGCAACAGCAAAGGAATCCTTAAAGCCGTATTTCGCGAAAGAATACTTTCTGCAAGAATTAGAGATAACCTTGGCGTCGGTAATCTCAAAGTAGAAATCAACGGCCTCGTCAACGCTCTCTTTCAGTTCACCACTGTAGAAGGTCTTTAACAGATCTTGGTTGATGGTGGCGATCACATCTTCGGGGGACATGCCGCCGACAGTTTTGTTCTCCATCAACGCTCTGCGGTAAATACCCTCGGTACGCGTATCCAGATCCTCGCTGCTCCAGTAGGTGGCCATTGCCGGCTTGGTTACAGGAGCAATGCCGTCCTTTGCATAGTCACCGTTCAGGTAAGCCTGGAAGGTGTCACGGCTGGAACCGATTTTTGCCCTGCCGCCGGGCCCATTCTTGTTCATGTCCGCACGCAGGGCTGCTACGGTAGCGTCATCCAGCTGCGCAGCATAGTACTCGCTAACAAAGGCGCTATCGCCGTTGTTGGCCAGTACGGCAGCACCGATCTTGCAAGCGGTTGCCAGTGCAGCATCGTCATCCTTGATGGTGTTGTAGTCCTTTTTGGCCAGCTTGCACAGATAAGCCTTGGCGGCCTCTGCCAGTTCACTGCTTGCCTTGTCGGTCTGATACTGGAGCAGCACATACCAAATCGCTTCGCTCATGGTGCTGACTTTCTTCTTGCTGCCGGCTTCTTCGAAGTAGGCGGTGAAGGTGTCAAAGCACTTAGCTACATCCTTGAAATCGTCCAGAGCAATCAAGTCGTCTACTTTGTACGATTTGTCCTTGTAGGTAACGGTAGCTTTCTGGATGTCTTCCAGGGTGTCCAGGCTGCCTTCAGCAGTACCCAGCACCTCGAGCACTTTGTTCAGTGCGTCATAGGCAGCGCTCAGGTCTTCCTGCTGCTTAGCCTGTTTCTCGGGGAACTGCTCCAGCAGGGCGGACAGATCGCTCAGCGTGTCCTCGCACCATTTGGCCAGTTCTGCGTCGCTGGACGAAATGTTGTTGACGCAAAAAGAAAACAGCTGATAAAAGCTCATCTTCGCATCTTTCTCGTCCAGGTAGGCATACGCCACATCGGAATACCCTTTCCGGTAACCGTCAATGATGTCTGCCTTATTCATGGGGCTGCTCAAAAGATTAAGCAGCGTGGGAGACACACCCATGATCAGATCACTGATCGAGGTGGTGTCGGTGACGGTCATCCCCAACTTCTCCTCAAGTGCCTTTTTGATACTCGGCTGATTGAGCAGTGCCGGAACATAGGTGTCTACCAGTTCCGTCAGTGCGTCAAAGGTGGAGTCTGCACTTGTGGAGTTCTTCCAGATGCCCTTGTCTTTGTCCGCTGCAAATGCAGTGAACCCGACAGAGCAGGTGGTGACCATCATTACTACAGCCAAAAATAGGCTGAGTAACTTTTTGCCCGTCTTCATAATTCATCTCTCCTTCTGATATGTTGACGAACTTGTCGTTTTGGATTCGCCTGGGCAGCGCACCCTTTTAGCGGAGGATGTGCTTGCAAGTTGCGTTAACAATTTGTTCACAATTCCTCTGCTAAAAGGGCGCAGGATACCCACGCGTACAACAAATACAGTATATTTATACCAAATATAGAACGGCAAGTCAATAGGTTTCCGAAAACTTTTTAACAAAATGTGAACGGGTGGGCGAAATTTCCCGATTTATAGCGAAATTCCGGCGCAACATTTTTTTGCTTACTTATATATCAAGCCATGTTTGGCCCGGCCGATGGATCTACGCTGCATTCTTATTTTGGATTTGCGTGGAGGATCAGGGCGCGTTTATCGTCATTGCTACATTCGACAACTGCTGACAGAAATTCCACCGGTTTTGGAGGAAAAATTGTGGAAAATCCTGTGGAACTTGTGAAAGTTTCCCGCCGTTACGCCAAAAAATCGATGGTGTAAAGGGGCACGCCTTTGCGTGTGAAAATCGCGCGTAAAGCACATGACCTTTACAAGTCGAAACTTGCAAAATAATGGGCATTGTCTTTTAACTAAGCGATAAAATATGAACAAATTGTTAATTTCGTGTAAATTAAATTTGTCCGTTCGCACAAAAAACGGCCGCTCAAATTGTGCAACATTCCGAAAATCAGAAAAATCACGGCTCTTTATTGATTTTTGGTGACCATCGTGTTTTAATAAGAATGCGATAAATGTGTTTCTATGCGCATTTTCATAATGTATGGCGTCTGGCTGCAATGCCTTCATCCTGAATATTGGATTGCCCGATGGTCAGAGGATGGGACGGCGCGTACACGCAACCATTTATTCGTAAGAATTACAAATTACTATGGAGGTAAAAATTAGTGAAAGCTAAAAAGTTTTCCCGCAAGTTGCTTGCGCTCTTTTTGGCGGTCTTGATGGCGATGAGCTGTTTCTCCGGTGCTATGGTCGCTTCCGCGGCTAATGCTTCGGCAAACACGAAGTACCATGACCAGGACTTGGACTTCAACTCACTGGGTTGGCCCATCCTCAATGATGAGCAGGCCTGCACAGCCCTTTTGGACTTTGTGGATCTGACTCTTGCCCAGGCAAACATCGCACCGATGAATATCGACCTGAGCGTTCTTGGTAGCATCACCATCAAACTGGGCAGCGTGGATGAGGTGCTTAAAACTGTTCAAGATCTGGATTCTTTCCTGAACAGCAAGTCCGCACTGCTTCTGCTGGCCGGCGATGCCCGCTATGTAGATTTGAGCGCAGTTGACGGAATGTCCCGCAGCAAAACTTCCTCTACCGATATTGTACGCGGTATTGTGAAGCTGGTTCGGAACATTTCTTCCGACGCGGGTCCTGAAGGCGCCAACGGCAATATCGTAAAGAAGTTGCTGCGCGGCGATCTTGGCCTTGGTATCGTAAACAGCTTCTTGAATGTTTACAAGACCATCGGCGACCTGATTGGTATGCCCAACGGCTATCAGAGCAATATGGTATATAATATTGTTCAGCAGCTGGTTCTGGAGAATACCGGTTGGTTTACTGCGGAAGAGAAGGCTCAGATCCGGAACAATCCCAGTCTGGAGACCAGCAAGCTGGATTCCGTCCTGCTTGATAAGCTCTCCACCCAGTTGCTCAGCAACATTACCGCACAGATTACATACGCCGACGGTACCAATTCTCGAGACAGATACGCACAGTATATGGAGAATGGTTCCGCACCGTATATTGACACGACCAACCTGCATTATGTAACGCAGGAGGATCATGACAAGAACGGCGAGGCCATCGGTAATGTATATCTGTTCCGCTACAAGGATCAGAAGCTGGTGCTGAAGCCCACAGATACGCTGTTTGACTTTGGCTTCCAAGCCTTTGAGATGGTGTGGAACACCGCCTTGAAGGATACGCTGGGCCAGTTGAATTCCGGTGTGGGCGGTTACGACTACAACTACTATATGTGGTACACCGGTGCCACGACCCACAACACGGCTTGGGACTACAGCAATGTAGCCAACAACTACGCCGCTGCCGATGTGCAGGCTTGGGCCGCTTATGAGTGCCAGAAGGCTGCAAAGAACTTGAAGCCCGGCCAGACCCTTGGCGAAGAGTACAAGGATGCGGCTTCCTATCTGGCTTACATCAAGGCGGATCTGGAGAAGTACAACAGCCGTGACCTGGTGAAGAATCCTACCTACACCTGGAGAGATATTGACTCCACCACCCTGTTCAACAAACTGCGTTACAGCCCCATGTCTGTTTACTACTTTAAGCAGGCCACCGGTCCCCTGAACTGCAGCTTTGCTGAGACCGGTATGAAGAACATTGAGGCATTCATGGCAAATGATTACAGCAGCTACAGCTCCATGCTGGCAGCGCTGAATGATTTCCTGGTTGCCGCAGTAAAGGACTTCCTGCCGAGTTATGATGCCAGCGTTCTGACGAAGGTGAATTCCGATGATCCCGGCAATGTAGCGCAGACCCTGGTTGGCAATATGCTGAAGGTGCTGCAGTACATCTGTGATCAAACGGATGCGAACATTCTCGGCGCCTTCTATAATAAGAATGGCGAGGGCACTGCTCTGACCGAGGCCAATTTGGAGAGCGCGATGATTCCGTTTGCAATTTCTGCACTGCGGAATATCCCCGACTTCAAGAAGGGCATCCACAATGAGGACCTGGACGCTTGCGACGATGCAGAGGGCGTAGCTGCTCTGGCGTTGCAGCTGTATCTGGGCTATGTGCTGCCGGATCACGACTACTCTTCTCTGGTGCAGAAGGGCGCAGACGGTAAGTACGATGTAACCATCGACAATCTGCTGCTGATGGCTCGTGATGCTGTGGGTTATGTAATGAGCCCCTATATTATCATGCACGACAAGGACGGCAACCTGTGGAATCCGGAGACCGCTACTCTGAATGACGGCGTTTCTCTGTTTGATCTGCTGAATTCCGTTGTTGTTTACTATGCCGGCACCGACACCTTTAAGGACGGCGAGCATGGCAAGGGCCTTGCCAATCTTCTGGGCGTTTGCGACACCAACGGCAATTGCCTGGTGAAGCTGTCCAACTCCCTGTGGGAGAACATCAATGTGATCGCCAACAAGCTGTTGCCTGTTGCAGGCGTGCTGCAGTATGGCGATTCTGCAAAGAAAGGCGCTTTGAATTCCGAAGAGCTGATCTACACCGATGTGATCCAGGGTATGCTGAATATTGGTGTGGCAGATGCCAACGGCCAGTATGGCGCAACCGGGTTTGTAACCCGTCTGCTGACCATGGTTTCCGCACCGCCTATCAAGAGCGAAGGCATTATCCGCACCGTTTACAATGTATTGGCTGATCTGGTGAACGTTGTATTCGGCGGCCGCTACGGCACAGCCCGTAATGTGGTTCCCGCTGCTGCGACCAACAATCATCCCTTCGACGATCTGCTGCAGAAGGATACCTTTGCCGGTACTTCCAGCGACAGCAGTTTCGGCGTACTGGGTACCCTGGTATACAATGTGTATGAAGCCAGCGGCGGTGTAGGCGGCGACAGCGGCAAGACCGATACGATCCTGCCCGGCGCCATGTACACCGTACAAGCTGTGAACAATTTGATCGGCGGCCTGATCACCACTTTGGCGGATCATAACATGAAGCTGGCTTCCGCTCGTGTGGCAGACAGCAACTTGACCCTCAGCTATGGCGGTAACACCACCACCACAACGCTGACGGTTACCAATAACTGCTACGGTCTGAACCGTGCGGTAAAGAACGCCGATGGTAACTTCGTTGCTCGTGGCCGTTACAACATTGAGATCACGAATGTGGTTTCCGATAACAGTGCTTGCACCGTAGACTTCTCCAGCAAGACAGTTGTTCCTGAGAAGTCCGCTTCCTTCACTGTTACCAACGGCGGTTTTGATGAAGATACTGTAGTAACTTACACCGTTACTTACAACATTATCGACACCAACACCAACCAGGCCCTCTACACCGGCCTGACCTGCAAGACTTATCAGTTTGTGACTCCGCAGAAGAACTGGTCCGATTCTGTGTATCCGGGCGGTTCTCAGGACAGCAGATTCTCCAATGGTTCTTCCGGTAAGACCGCCGATGGTCAGGCTACCGTGAACAACACCGGTTACTTTGGTAACGCTTACCTGAACCAGAAGCCGTTCCGTGTAAGCTATCCTACCGATATTGTTCTGGCAAGCTCTAACCTGGATGCAGTGAAGAACTACAAGATTCGTCTTGGCTATGACCGTACCCTTGCCGGTTCTCCCGACAAGACTTTGGACGGCGTTTTTGCTTACAGCACCAGTTCTGTTAAGGATTCCTTTAGCAACAAGACCGTAACTGTAAACAATTCCAACATGATGGCCGCGTTTGATAAGTTCACCGGTGATGTGCTGAACTACGAAAAGGTAGACTACACCACCGATGGCGGTCAGACTTGGGTCAAGGGTGTTGCCGCAAGCCAGGTTCCCTCCAACGGCGTATCTCGTGTGAACCACGCTTACACGCTGAGCGAGCTGAACGGCGGCAAAGCGCTGGCTGCTGCTGTTAAGGATAGCAACGGTTATTACACCGCCGTTTATCTGAAGAGCGGCTCCGGCGACTTCGCATACAGCAACTTGCTGGGCAAGGTTTCCGGCGCAACCGGCATTGACGGTCTGTACATCCAGACCGGTTCCGTAACCCTGTCTAAGGACAGCTCCTCTTCCTTGGATCTGTTCAAGTATGATGGTTCTACGGATATTTCTCAGGTATCCAAGAAAGAAGTGAAGTTGAGCTTCTTCTGCGACAAGAACCCGGCAACCGGTAGCTTGAAAGTAACTGTTGCTGACGATGGTAACCGTAGCCAGTTCAATAGTGCATACGATTCTTTGAACAGCTACATTAAGAACTACAGACCTTCTGACTTTAAGGATTACGATAAGGCCAGCGGCTCTTCCGCAACCTATGATGCAGCAACCGCTGCTTTGGCTGCCGGCTTTGAGGCCCGCCAGTCTCCGCTGAATCTGTCCACTGCCGGCACTCTGTCCAGTGCATTCACGAAGACGCCTGTTACCTCTGAGGTGAAGACCGTGATCGGCGAGCCTGCAACCAAGCCCGTAACTTCCTTGGATCAGCTGCCTGCAGCTCTGGCTGCTTATGCAACCACTGACGGCAATTATTACTATGCTGACAGCGCTATGAGCCAGCCTTATTACACCACGGAGGCTCTGACCGATGCTGATGTAACGGTTCAGACTTCCACCACTGTTGGTGGTCAGGCTTACACCGTGGCTATGGATAAGACCGGCCAGGTTGTTGTGAAGAGCGGTTCTTCCTGGTACTTCCTGAACACCCCGGCTTATGCCACCGCATGGGATACCACCACTTATAAGGATGCTCCCTATGCGATCAACGGTGCTGAAAAGGAAGGCACCTTCAATCAGGCGAAGTTCGTTTACTACAATGCCAATGGCGTTGCCGTGAGCAAGGACTTCACTGTGAAGCACATGGTGACCGAGAAGTCCATTGTCAACAATGGCGAGGAGACCCGTGCACTTGCCATGCAGGCAAGAGACAAGATGCGCTATGCTGTGGATCAGTGTGCGCAAATGCTGAGCGTTACCGTTGCCGGTCAGATCTTCACGGATGTTTCTTCCATTCGTGACGGTATGACGGACGCCAACTTCGATCTGCCCGAGTACCAGAAGATGGTATCCGTGGCGAAGGATGCTGAAAAGATGTACGCTGCAGATATCTACCTGAAGAGTGACGAGTCCAAGACGGTGCTTGCCACCTGCGCTTGGAACCAGATCGACCAGACCATTGCTGACCTGGCAAACACCAATGGTAATGACGCTGCGGATTATACCTATGCATTCTCCACCAGCACTTCTTCTCTGCTGATTGAAGAGGCTGTTCGTATGTTTAGCCTGTACATGGGCACTGTGACCGAGCGCGGCTATATCGGTGACAAGGTGGAGGCTGAGGTTTCTCACGCCAGCGGCAGCGCTTACAGCGCAATGACCACCACCTGGACAGATTCCGGTAAAGTCGATGCAGATGGCAACGCCATCAAGAATGCTGCAATCGCCACCACCGCGACTTCCGCGAAGTACGGTGCTGTTGAGGGCGGCAAGCTGGTTAACAAGGGCGAGAAGGTTTACACCGACGAGTCCTGGACCAACTATGTGAACGCACTGGCTGCTGCTGTAGATGTTGCGACCACCGGTAACGGCGACTACGCCCATAAGGACGCTGCCACCTATGTTCCGGCTGATAAGGACAACTACACCGCCAACCTGTCTGCTTGCTTCACCGCTTACAAGAACCTGGTAGATGCAGAGAACTCTCTTGAAGAGGGCACAACTGCTCCTTCTGAGGGCTTTGCTGTAACCGGTAAGGTGCTTGCTCTGGCGAACACCAGCGGTAAGCTGGCTGGTGACAAGTTTACAGTCATTGGCTGTGATGTGATCATCAATGGCGAGACTGTGGCTACCACCGGTCAGGATGGTACCTTTACCATTCCGTCTTTGGCTGCCGGTAAGTACACGGCAACGCTGAGCTACCAGTATGGCTTTGACCGTAACATCACCATTGAGGTGAAGGACGGCAATGTGAATCTGGGCAGCTTTGGCATGGTTGCTTGTAACTTTAAGAAGGATGCTTCGATCGATGATTCCGACTTTAGTGCTTACAAGCGTGCAACCGGTAAGAAGAGTACGGACTCTGCTTATAATGCGGCTTGCGACTTCAACCATGACGGTAGCATTGACGCTACGGACTACAGCATCTACAAGGCATTCTCTGGTCGAAACCTGAGCGATGCTATTTACGGCTAAATCCTAACTTAAAGTACCCGGGCGGTGCTTCGGCACCGCTTGGGTCACACTGATTTTGATTATGAAATTGAACAAACTGAAGAGAACACTTGCTGCTTTCTTATCGTTTGTATTGATTTTGACCTTAACCTCTATAACCCCGCTGGCTGCCCAGGGTACCTTGGGCACCGAGCAGCCCCACCTCTCCTGTACCTTTACGGACAGCGAGGGCCGGGCGGTAGACGGCAATGCACTGTCTGCCGGGGATTATACCGTATCCTTTACGCTTTCCGGTATGCAGTCCTTTGCCGTGATGCAGTACACCATGTCTTATGACGCGGCTGTGCTGACGGTTAACGGTCACAGTGATCTGCTGTCGGACAGTCTGCCGGATCAACTGCGGGGCCTCGGCGCCGCCGGTGTGCTGGTGCAGAATGGGACCATCAACTTTGGTTTTATCACCAGGGTGGACCAGACCGCAACGACCACCGCCATTGATGCGGCGGGTCAGCTCCTTTTGAAGTTGCAGGTCACCGTGACTACGGAAGCGCCTGTGGACTTTGCAAAGATCGTGACCTTGGATACGGACCCGAACCAAACCTTCATTGAGGCAGATTATGCGGATTATGCCGATTATGGCACAGCTGACCAGGACTGCTATGCGCTGGTCACCGCCTTTGACGGCTATGCCGCTACGCTGTATCCTATGACAGCGGATCTGTCCCCGGCCACCGGCCATGCCGTTACAGGCAAGGTGCTGGCGCTGGCCAATACCAGCGGCAAGGTGGCAGGCAGTGCATTTACCGTCATCGGTTGTGATGTGCTGATCAATGGGGAGGTTGTGGCTACCACCGGCGCGGATGGCGTATTCACTATTCCGTCTTTGGCAGCCGGTACTTATACCGCTACGCTAAGCTACGCCTACGGCTACGACCGTGACATTAAGATCACGGTTGCTGACACTGATGTGGATCTCGGCACCTACGGCATGGTTGTTTGCAACTTTAAGAAAGATGCGACTGTAGATGCGTCTGACTTTAGTGCTTATAAGCGAGCAACCGGTAAGAGTAGTTCCGACGATGCTTACAATGCTGCGTGCGACTTTAACCACGATGGCAACATAGATGCAACCGATTACAGCATCTATAAGGCGTTTACCGGTAAAAATCTAAACAATGACATTTATGCAAATGCATAAAATAAGGAGGATTTCACAGTATGCGCAAAAGCGTAAAGAAAGTGATTTCCGGTGTGCTGGCAGGTATGATGATCCTGACAGCTGCTCCGATTTCTGCTATGGCCGCAGACTATCAGTTAGGCGATGTAATTGCTGAATCTGATGTTTGTGCCCCCCAGACTTTGCAGCCGAAGATTGATGTAGTGTGGACCCCTTACACTGGTAAGGGCGGCGCATTCGTTAATGATGGCGATGAGAGCTGGGTAGCAGACGGTACCACCGTAAATGACCTGAGCAAGCACTCCGTTGAAGGTAAGACTGTTGAAGAATTGCCTTCTAACAGTAAGTACGGCAAATTTGGTTTTGTTGCTTGTACCTTCATTTTGAGAGATACTGCTGGTCAGTTCGGCGCAACCCAGTTTAAGTTTACTTGGGACAGTGCTTTGACCATTGGTAACCGTATGGGTAACACCGGCAGCTTTAAGACGACACCCGCATTCGAGGGTACCGGCGCCGAAACCCTGTATAATTCAGATTGGGCCCCCTATATGACGGACGATGCTTCTGCTTTGAGCACTACCGATGCATATATTTCCTTTGGTAACCCGTTGGATGGTGATAACGCTGTAACCCGTTGGGTTGGCGAGACCTCCAGCATCGGTGATCCGGATGCCGGTACTGTGATTGATGGTCTGTACATCTGCACCATCGGTTTCAAAGTAAAGGCCGGTACCACCATCAGTGATGACCTGCTGCACTTTGAGCGTGCTGAGTATTGTGGTATTCCTTACAATCCTTTCGGTACGGATGTTCCGTATGTGTACACCCTGACCGGTAAGTCTTGGAGTGAGGGTACCCCCGTTGGTACTATCGAGTGCCCCATGAAGGCATCTGCTCCGGAGACCAAGTCTTACACCGTTAACTATGTGACCGAGGACAACACTTCTCTGGGCACCGAGACTGTGAAAGAGGGCCAGAGCCCCGCTTCTGTACCGACTCTGCCCACCAAGGCTCCCGATGCTGCCGGCCACTACAGCTATGCTTGGGATACCGATCCCACCACGGCGACCATCTCCGCAGACACCACCTTCACTGCTAAGCTGACCACCACGCCGCATAATCCGCAGACTCTGGAAAGCAACATTGTGGATGCCACCTGCGATAAGGACGGTTCTAAGACCGTGACCACCAGCTGCTCCGACTGCGGCTATGTGATCAGCGAGAATAACGTGGTTATCCCCGCTACCGGTCACAAGTGGGGCGAGTGGAAGCATGACGCTGCAACTGCAGAGGCTAGTGCCACCCATACCCGCGTTTGCGCCAATGACGCTTCTCACAAGGAGACCAAGGCCTGCGACTTCACCGCTAAGGTGACCCAGGAGGCGACTCTGGATCAGGCCGAGATCACCACTTACACCTGTAAGGACTGTGGCTACTCCTACACCAAGGAGACCGCTCCGGCTCTGGCTGGTGTGACCGTAACCGTAAATGCTGTGGAGAACGGCTCTGTAACCCTGGCTGGTCAGGATGTGACCGCCGGTGGTTCTAAGAAGTTCGCTGAGAACGGCACTTACACCCTGGTTGCTACTCCCAATGAGAACTGCACCTTCGTAGGCTGGCAGACCGGTAACAAGATCGTTTCCACCGATGCTACCTACACCACCGTGGCTATCGCTGACATCACCTACACGCCCGTGTTCGCTGAGTCCGCTAAGCCCGTTCAGTTCACCTTTGTTGATATGTTCAACAACGTGATCTCTTCTCAGCCTGTTGCTTCCGGCGCAGATGTGAAGATCCCGCAGGCGCCCACCTACACCGGCTACACCTTCACCGGTTGGTCCGCAGATGAGGCTACCATTAAGGCCGCTACCTCCTCCATGACTGTTTATGCACAGTATGAGAAGGACGCTGCCGCTACCTACACTGTAACCACTGACGCTGATGCTACCGTTGCTTACGGCAGCAACTCCGCACAGGGTACTCTGGCTGACGTTCCTTACGGCACCCAGGTAACCGTGTCTAAGGCCGGCGCTACCGCTTGGGCTATCGACGGCAAGATCGTTGCTTACGGCGACAGCTACACCTTCTATGTTGCTTCTGATGTAACTGTGAAGGCTGCTTCCGCTACCACCCAGGCTCCCGTTGTGGCTGCTGTTTCTGCCAACCAGGTTGCCGGTTCTTACAAGGTTGAGTTCGTTGCTACCCGCGCTATGGTGGATGGCTGCACTTACCTGAAGTCCGGTTTCGTGTATGGTAAGAACCTGACCGATGCTGACCTGACTCTGGCCAACGTTGGCAAGAAGGGTTCCGCTGATAACTCCGGCGTTGTGAAGGCTGCTTATGCCAACAGCACCGAGGGCAGCACTCAGTTCATCCTGAGCTATGGTATCTCCGCTCAGACCGGCACTGCCTCCGCTAAGGCATTCTTGACCTACAGAGATCAGAATGGCAAAGTGCGGACCGTGTACTCTGATGTGATGAACCACACTTACGCTTAATCGCGTAGACCCCTATTTATCGCTCCTGCCGGCGGGCAACTGCCGGCAGCGATATAAGGCAATTTAGGAATAGGAGGAATGTCTTCATGAAAGAAGCTTATTCTAAGCCTGTTGTCGACGTCAAGGAATTTCAGCAGATCAATGTGATGACCGCAAGCGGTCCTGAAATTGTTGGTGGCGAAGACGACTAATTGCAATTAGTAAAATAATTGCTCGAGCGAAAAGAGCCGAGGGAGCAATCCCTCGGCTCGATTTTTTTGCTTTACCGGTGCGGCCGGATGTTGCGCCGGGCTGCATTGTACGAACCGACGGGGAGACCGTCGGCTTTTTTTGTTTTTTTATGGCAATGGGGTGGCACTTATGGTACAATGAAAGCAGACGAAACGAATTGGAGGCGGCGGTATGAAAAAGATGACAAAGCGCCTGGCGTGCCTGGTGCTGGCGTTGGTACTGGCCTGCTGTGCCCTGCCGGGGGTCACTTACGGTGCCACCACCTCGGTAGATCTGAACCAAAATTACCTGTTCCGTGCCCGGACTAACGCCTTTTCCTTTGGCACCGGTGAGACGGCAAACCTGACCTTTACGCCCCAGTACACAGCGAAATACACCTTAAAGCTGTACGGTCATGTGACAGGCGGGCGGAATATCCGTGCCAGCCTGACGAACCCGGACGGCACGGTCACGGACTTTGAATACCCTAACCGTACCGGCTCTACCGTTAAGGATTACAGCCATCCGTACCTGACCGCTACCTTGGAGCAGGGCAAAACCTATACCTACTCGGTTTGGGGCTGGACGGCAACCAGCACCGGCGCAACGGTAGATGTGGACTTTACCAGCGGCGAAAGCGGCACCCTTTCCCAGGAGGTGGGGCTGCGGCTGTATCTGGACCAAACGGAATTTACCGCTTACAGCCAGCAGGCGGTGCTGAATGCAATGAAGCTGCTGATTGTGGATCGCACCGGCGCCCACTTGGAATGGAAGTATAAGGATGCCATGGGCAGCCTGTTGGTGGGCGGCGCCGATGTGATCGTGGATCTGTCCGCTTGCGGTGCATGCGGCAAGAACACGGTGCAGGTGCACTATATGGGCTACACCGCCACGGCGGATTTCAATTTGGCCCACGACTATTCTGTGCTGCTGGAACGGGTGGCGGCTACGCCCACTGCCCGCGGTTATGACCTACTGGGGTGCAGCCGGTGCAGCGCGACCACCCGGGCGAATTTTGTAGACTATGACGGCTTTTGCATTG
>OKVK01000420.1_pt1 | contig 29269 bp, 25 predicted proteins | sample 1604771 | NCBI WGS metagenome assembly OKVK01 (sample SAMN01760906, study PRJEB22395) | human gut metagenome | reverse complement strand
CTGCCGCACGATGGCGTGCGCCGTTTCCTTCACGCGGCGAACGAGCCGCGCCGCAAGGGCGCGCATGCGCGCCGTGTCAAGCAGCACGCCGTTGTTGTGCTCCGCGATGAGCGGCGGCAGGAGCTCCGCAAGCAGCGCTTCCACCGTTTCCGGCGCGATCTCCCGCGCGGGTATGTTGAGCGCAATGATCCGCTCGGTAAACCGGGCGAGCGCTTCATGGCAGAATGCGCCCTCATCCGCGCGGCGTTCCCGGTATTCCCTGGGCGGCTCAATGCGAAGGCCATAGCGCACAAAATGCTTGAACGGGCAGGCGTTGAACGTTTCAAGCCGCGTGGCGCTTCCATACAGGGGCGCGCCGTAAAGCGCGGCGGCAAGCTCCCGGCCGAACGGCTCCGGCGAGCTTTGGTGGAACAGCGCCGACTCCGCCTGCTGCAGGCGCGCCGCATACGCCGGCGCGGCGGCAAACGCGGCATAGAGCGCCCGCGTGCCTTCTTCAAAGCTGCCCTCATCCACGCCGGTGCGCAGGCACTCCACCAACCGTGAAAACCCGCCTTCTGCCGAAACAGGCGGTGCGGGCGCAAGATCCGTGCCCGGTTTCACATCGGGAAAGATGGCGCGGATGGTGTCGATCAGCTTGCAGGGCACGGCGGATTCCGCGCCCATGCCAAGCGGATAGGAAAGATAGAGCCGCCGGCTTGGCCGCGCGATGGCGCCATACACATCCGCAAGCTCCTTCTCCGTGCTCTCCCGGCTTGAAGGGAGCGCAGGAAGGCCGAGCGCGGAAAGCGAGGCGCGTTCCGCATCGTCGATCATGCCGTCATTGCGCGCATATGCGGGAAACACGCCTTCCACCGCGCCCAGTACGAACAGCGCGGAAACGCTGCGCGCGCGCGTGCGGCCGAGGCTCCCAAAGAGTACCTGGTCCGCAGTTGTCGGAATGACGCCCACTTCATAGGTGGAAAGCCCTTCCTGCAGCACCGCGATGTAGCGCTCCGTGGAAAGCGGCGCTTCCCCCAAAATCGCATGCAGCTGCGTAAACAGCTCCATGAGCATGTTATAAACCTGCGCGCATTCCTCCATCAGCTCAAAGCGGCCGCGCGCGCGCAGGCTTTCAGCCTCCGATGCAAGCTGGCCGCGCACATCGAGCGCAAGCAGGTACGCATAAAGCGCCTCCGTCTTCGCGCGCGCTGTCGCCGCGCCAGCAAGGCGCGTGCGCAGCTCCACCAGCGGCGGCATCAGCCCTTTGCGCGCCCGCTCTGCGCCGGGCGGCACTTCCCCGCGCGCAAAGGGCGCCGTAAGCAGGGTGCCGCGCATTCCGTAGCGCAGTACATAAAGCTCAAACGCTTCGGTATCCTCCGTTTCCACGCCCGCAAGGCCAGTTTTTGCCACCTCAAGCACATCCCGCTGCCGGAAGGCGCGCGCGGCGGCGGAAAGCGCGCTCACCACGAGGCGCGCCGCGGCATAGCCCGCAAGCGGGTGTTTCGCATCCGTAAAAAACGGAATATCCCGCGCCCGAAGCGCACGGCTTACAGGGTTGATGTATGCGTCAAGATCGGTGGCGATGACAGCCATGTCGCGGTAACGGATGCCGCTGTCCGCGGCTTTCAGGATCGCATCCGCAACGGCTTCCGCTTCCGCCGTGCGGCTTGTCGCCGCAAACAGGGATACGGCCTCCGCCGCATCCTTCCCCTCATAGGGCCGGAACGGATATGCAAACGCCTCGTGTTCCAAATGGCGCAGCGCCGGATGCGCGCGTTTTGCCGCGTCTTCATGGGGGCCTGCAACCGGCAGGCGCACAGTCCGCGTCGGGCAGCCCTGTTCCTGCGCAATGCTTTTAAGCCGCGTCAGGAGGCGGCTTTCCGCCTGAAACACCACCCTGTCTCTGCAATCCGGCGAAAGATCCGCCCGGAGGGCGATCGTAAGTGAACCCGCGCATCCCATCAGCGCGCCCACAACATCGTAAAGCTGTTCGGAAATAAGGTCAAAGCCATCGATGATGACGGCCTGTCCGGCGATGGAGGAGCGGGGAAGGCGTTCGCACAGCGCAGAGAACGCATCCGCCGCATCCATGTTGCGCCCGGCAAGATATTCTTCCGTGCGCGCATACAGAAGCGCAAGGTCGGAAAGCTTCGCCGCAAACGGTGCGTTCGCGCCCAGGCGTTCCGCCGCATCCGCAAGCTGTTCCGGCGCGATGTTGAAGCGCTTGCACTCCGTGATGAACGAATCGCACCGTTCCGCAAAACCCGCGCGTGCGGATACGCCGCCGAATGCGGTGAGGCGCTTCGCTTCCTCCTCCGCGGTTTTTCGGATGACCATCCTGCGCCCCTGGCGGGAAAGGAACACCGTCCGCTCGCCTGTCTCGCGCAGTACGCGCCGCGCGAGCGAGGTAAACGAAAAGACCGACGCCTGCAGCAGGCCGCCCGGCAGGGCGGCCGCAAGCTCGCGTTCGGTCTCAAAGGTAAACTGCTCGGGGACGATGAGCGCAACGGTTTCGCCGCGCGCGCAAAGCTCGGCCACCCGCCGCCGGATAAAGCGGCTCTTTCCGCTGCCTGCGCGCCCGGCGAGGAACGTGACCGGGGCCGCCATCAGAAGCGCTCCCGGTGCAGCGGATTATAAACCACTTTGCCTTCCTGACGCGCGCTTTCAAACAGCGTGATGCCCTGTACGGTCATCGAAGCATTGGGGGAAAGGCACTTAAGCTCCTCCGTCACAAGTTCGTCGTGCTCCACGTTGCGCCCGAGCGTAATGTGCGGGCGAAAACGCTTGCGCTCGCGGGAAAACCCGTTGTCATACAGCGCGCTCTGCAGCGATTCATACAGCCGGTCCAGCTCGTCCAGCTCTCCTTTTACATTCAGGAAGGAGGTCTTACTGCCGTTTTTATCGAAGCAGTCATATTTTCCAAGATGCAGCGTAAATGTGCGGATACCGCGCGCGGCCTCGCGCATTGCAGCGACTGCGCCGGCGAGGTCGTCCGATTCCCCGATGAAATGCAGCGTGACGTGGAAATTTTCCTGCGGCACAAACCTACCGCCGCAGCTCATCTGCTTGACTTCCTTCTGCACGCGCGCAAGTTCCTGCTTGAACGAGCGCGGCAGTTCAATGGCGATAAAAAGGCGCATAGCGGCCCTCCTTTGAAACGGTTGACTTTAACGTATAGTATACCATTGCAAAGGCGCGCCGGGCAACGGACACTTAGCCGTTCTTCCGTTCCCTGCGCCCCAACGCGATTTCGAGGAACACTTCTTTGGAAAGGAACGGTGCGACCGCTTCCAGCTCGTCCAACGAAAAGTTCCTCTTCTGCGCTGCTTTCTGCGCAAGCGCATCCATTGTTTCCTTCCCGAGAAGCGGCGCAAGATCCTCCAGTTCATCCAGCGAGAAGCTGTCCCGCTCCGCCGCTTGTCTCACTGCGGCGTCGAGCGTTTCTTCTCCTTGGAGCGACCCCAAGCTCTTCAGGCACTCCAGCGACTTCAGTGGCTTCAGCTCCTCTTTCAGCCGTTTCAGTTGGGAATCAAGCTCCGAAAGGCCGTCCGTGGGAACCGTTTCCCGAAGCGCGGCATCCGCACCGCCCGTTTCCGCAGCGTTCGATTCCTCCGCCGCAGTTTCACCGGTCAGCAGCGCGTCCACGCTCGTGCTGAGTACGGCCGCAAGCGTGGGCAGTTTAAAAATGTCCGGCATGGACTCGCCCCGTTCCCAGTTGCTTACCGCCTGATAGCTCACCGAAAGCTGCTCGGCAAGCTCAGCCTGCGTCAAATTTTTTGCTTTGCGCAGCGCCGCAATGCGTCTGCCAATCTCCTGCATATCCGCCATGCTCACTTCCTCTGCCCGGTTTTTCTGGGATGCGTTTTCCTGGTTCTTTTTTTCGAAAATCATAAACGTGCCCTCCTGCAAAATTTTGATTGCCTTGCTTTCATTGAACCCCAGGCACGCCGATGATGTCTATCATGCGGTGCTTGAATCCGCAAAAGAAGTGCGCTCAAGCAATGCTTGAGTCCATTATAACACAAAAGCGGGCGGAACGATTCCGTTCCGCCCGCTTTGATTCCAGGTTTGTTCAACCTTTGTTCGTGGAACCACCGTTCGCACCGCCGCTGGTGCCTTCCGGTGTGCTTTGCGCATTAAACGGCAGCAACGTGCCATCCGCCTGCGCATAAATTTCAGTGGTATTGTCTCCCGCGCCTTCGAGCATCAGATGATACATCTGCTTATCCATATAGGTCGCATATGTAGCGCTTTTGACGGTCGCATTCGGATACTTTTCCTTGACGGCCTTGGTGACCTTTTCGGGCAGGTTGCTGACCTCCACGGTCTCGCCTTCCTTAAAGCCTTCAATCGTGTTTTCGCCGCCCGTCACATTCGGCGCGGTCGATGGGGAAACGTCCGTTGTGGGGTTCACGGTGGGATTTACGGTGGGGTTCACCGTCGGATTCACGGTGGGGTTCGGCTTTACCGTGGGCGTGGGCGTTACCTTGCCGTTGTAACAGCCGGCGCCGAGCAAAAGCAGAGCGGCCAGCAAAACGGACAAAAGCATACCATGTTGTTTCATACTGTGCCTCCTTGTTGATTCCGGCGTGCGCCGGCTTCTTTTCTGCGGTTAGTATTCCCATCGCAGAGCGCAGTATACAACGCTTATATGGTGCGCAAATTTTTGTGCAGCGCATTTGCCTGCCGCAGCGCGAAACTATTGCGCCTATTTTTTCAATATGATATGCTATTGAGCATGTCAAAGCCGCAAAATGATATAAAATATATTATTTTTAGGCAAAAAACGAGGGGTGACACCGATGAACTTTGCGCTGCGCGCTTACATAGCGCCGGATTTTTCCAAAAAAGAATTTACGGCTGCACCGGAGTCCGTTTGGCTTCCTGCGCCTGCCGATGCCGTTGCGCCTGAAGGATACCATGCCATGAGCATCTTCCCGGAATATTTCAAAATCCGGGGCGCTTGGCTGCTCGCACAGGAAAGCCGTATGGATTGCGTAGCGGTTTATGAAGGCGGAGAGATTGCGGTGCGCGAAATCCGCCTGCTGAAAAAGGGGGATCTCGTTGCGGTTGGGCGCACGGAAAACGGGGCGGACGGCATTGTTGTTCATCCGGATGGCTTCCGCGAAACACATGACCGGGGCGACGTGTTCGCGTTCCGCAAGGGCCGTTCGCGCGAAACCGCATTCTCCCGGGATTATGACGAGCTGTACGAGCTATTGCGGCATGAGCGGGAGCATGGGAAAATCGTCTGGGTGATGGGTCCTGCATTTGCTTTTGATCACGATGCACGAAATGCTTTTTCGCTCCTCGTCGCAGGCGGCTACGTACATGCGCTGCTCGCCGGAAACGCGCTCGCCACGCACGATTTGGAGGCAGCCTACCTGAAAACCGCGCTCGGCCAAAATATCTACACACAGGAATCCCAGCCAAACGGCCACTACAACCATTTGGATACGATCAACCGCGCGCGCTATCATGGCAGCATTGCCGCGTTCATCCGGAACGAAAAAATCGACAATGGGATTATATACCAATGTGAAACGCATCATGTGCCCTATGTGCTTGCAGGATCGATTCGGGATGACGGCCCGCTGCCCGGCGTCATCGGGGACGCCTATGAAGCGCAGAACCGTATGCGGGAGCAGGTGCGGGATGCAACGACAATTATCTGCATGGCAAGCATGCTCCACACCATAGCGACCGGGAATATGACGCCGACCTACCGTGTCCTAAAGGACGGCACAGTTCGCCAAGTGTATTTTTACTGTGTGGACATCGCGGAGTTCGTCGTCAACAAACTGACCGACCGCGGCAGCCTTGCGGCGCGCGGCATCGTGACAAATGTGCAGGATTTCATCGTAACGCTGACCAAGGGTTTGGGCTTGCAGTAAACCTTGATCCGCTTGATTCACAAGTTGCAAGGGGCGCGCCATCGGCGCGCCCCTTTTGTTGTTGAACCAGCAGAGACTTCCTTGCACCCGCAGCAGCGGGACAATCCTCAGTCGCCTGCGGCGACAGCTTCTTTCAAAAGGGAGCCTTTTTAGCAAAGAAGCAAAAAACGCACGCAGGTTGCCTTCACTCCACCGTTACCGATTTTGCAAGGTTGCGCGGCTTGTCGATGTCGCAGCCCTTGAGCAGCGCCACATAGTATGCGAACAACTGCAACGGAATCAGCGGCATGGAGGGCAGCACGAGCGGCGCGCAGGAGGGCAGGGCAATGACATGATCCGCCACGGCAGGCACGGAGGCGTCGTTCTCATCCGTAAAAGCAATGACTACCGCGCCGCGTGCCTTTACTTCGCGGATGTTGCTGACCATCTTTTCCCGAAGCGGCGCATGCGTGCAAAGCGCGATAACGAGCGTACCCGGTTCAATCAGGGAGATTGTGCCATGTTTGAGCTCGCCCGCAGCATACGCTTCTGAATGAATATAGGAAATCTCCTTGAGCTTAAGCGAGCCCTCCAAGCAAAGCGCATAATCGATGTTGCGGCCGATGAAGAAGATATCCCGCAGGTTGAAGAACAGCGAAGCAAGGTATTGCATCTGCTCCCGTTTCCCCAACATCTCCTCCACAAGTGCAGGGAGCGCCTCGAGCGCGGCAACCGCTTCTGAAAGCGCCGCATCGGAAAGCGTGCCGCGCACCCGCGCGAAATGCAGCGCGATGAGATACATCACCGCAAGCTGCGTGCTGTACGCCTTAGTCGTTGCAACGGCGATTTCCGGCCCGGCCCAGGTGTAAAGCACATCCTCGCTTTCGTTGGCGATCGCAGAGCCCACCACATTTACAACGGAAAGGATGTGCGCGCCGCGCCGCTTCGCTTCCCGCAATGCAAAAAGCGTATCCAGCGTTTCGCCGCTTTGGCTGATAACGATCGTAAGCGTTTTTTCATCTACAACGGGATCGCTGTAACGGAACTCGGAGGCAAGCTCCACCGTCACCGGCACATACAGCATTTTTGAGAGCATGTATTGGCTCGTCATGCCCACATAACTCGCGGAGCCGCAGGCCACGATATTAATTTTATCGATGGCGCGGATCACCTCCTCCGTGATATGCACAAGGCCCAGATCGATTTCCCCGTCCTTGATGCGAGGGCTTATGGTGTTGCGAATGGCCGTGGGCTGCTCCATGATCTCCTTGAGCATGAAGTGCGCATAGCCCCCTTTTTCCGCAGCGCTCACATCCCACGCGATGTGCTCCGGCGCCTTCTCCACCGGGTCGCCGAAGCGGTCGTACACCGAAACGCCCGCGCGCGTGAGCACGGCAAGCTCCCGTTCGTCCAGCCTCACGATCTCACGCGTATGTTTCAAAAGCGCCGGAATATCGGAGGCGATAAAGTTTTCTCCTTCTCCGAGGCCGAGGATAAGCGGGCTGTCCTTTCGCACCGCAATGAGCAGATCCGGATGCGCCGCAAAAGCGATGCCAAGCGCATAGGAGCCGCTGAGGAGCGACTCCGCATCCCGCACGGCCTTCACCGGATCGCCATGATAATAAAAATCCACAAGCTGCGCAACGATTTCCGTATCCGTGTCGGACTGGAATTCGTAGCCGTGCTCCGTCAAAAACTCGCGCAGCTCCGCATAATTTTCCACGATGCCGTTATGCACCACCGCCACCCTGCCGCTGTGTGACAGATGCGGGTGGGAGTTTACATCCGAAGGCTCGCCGTGCGTCGCCCAGCGCGTGTGGCCGATTCCCGCTGTGCCCGGCATGGTTGCGCCGCCCTCCGTCCGATCGAAAAGCACACTGAGGCGGCCCTTCGCCTTGCAGACGGAAAGCCCGTTTCCGCCGAGGATTGCAAGCCCCGCCGAATCATACCCACGGTATTCCAGCTTTTCAAGCGCTTCCAGCAGCAGCGGCGCGGCCTGCTTCGGGCCGATATATCCAACGATTCCGCACATGTTGACCTCCTGATATCATGCAAACTATTCCACGGCGCACAAGGCGCCTTTTTTAATGATAAAATATATGCATATGATTATAGCAGATTTCCATGCGCTGCGGGATGTGAACCGATGAAAAAAGTGTAACTTCTCCTCCCCCGTTCCTCTCGCTCATTGTCTGCATAAACAATCCATATAATTGCCCTTTTTTGTTAAATAATAAATAATATATTATTCTTGACAAGCCTGTGGCACCGTGATAGTATTTTTGCAATGAATGTGAATTGCTGCGTTTTGCAGCGGAAAGGAGCGTTTTATGTCAACATTTGCCGCAAAAGCATGTGCCTGCATGTGCGCTCCGCTTACATGCGCCCTCATCCTTAGCAGCGCCGCCATCGTAACGATGGTCGGCGTATTGGTCGTTGTTGCGGTCCTCGCTGTAGTAGGCATTATTATTCGCCGCAGCGCTTTGCCGGGGAGAGCGGACTGATCGTCCTAGTATGCTAAGGCGGTCCCGAATCCTCGGGGCCGCCTTTTTGCATAATACATTCAAAAAATTTTTTGAAGGAGAACAGTTCCCATGAAGAAGATCTTTGCACTGGCACTGGCCGCGATGATGGCCCTTGCCGCATTTGCAGGCTGCAGCAACGGCAATTCCGCCAAAGACGACTCGTTCGTAATCGGCGGCATCGGGCCCCTCACCGGCGACTATGCCACCTATGGCGTTTCCGTCAAGCAGGGCGCGGAGCTTGCAGTCAAGGAAATCAACGAGGCTGGCGGAATCAACGGCGTTCCCGTTACGCTGCTCTTCGAAGATGACCAGGTTGACGCCGAAATGGCCGTGAACGCTTACAACAAGCTGATGGATGACGGCATGGACGTTTCCCTCGGCGCAGTCACGAGCGGCGCGTGCATCGCGGTTTCCGAAAAAGCCCATGAAGACGGCATCCTCATGATCACCCCCTCCGGCTCCCAGGTTGAGTGCATCCAGTATGACAACGCCTTCCGTATCTGCTTCGCCGACCCCGAGCAGGGCGTGAACGCCGCGAAGTTCCTTGCAAACAACAACGTTGCAAAGAAGATCGCCATCATCTACGACAAGTCCAACGACTATTCCAACGGCTTCAAGGAAAGCTTCGTGGCCTCCGCTGCAGAGCTCGGCCTTGAGATCGTTTCCGAGCAGGCTTTCACCAACCAGTCCAACACCGACTTCTCCGTGCAGCTGCAGGCCATTGCCAGCACCGATGCGGAACTGGTCTTCCTCCCCATCTATGCACAGGAAGCCGCCTACATCCTGACCCAGGCCAAGAGTGCCGGTATGGAACAGATCTTCTTCGGCGGTGACGGCCTTGACGGCATCATCGAAAAGATTGGTGCGGATAATATTGCTGCCACCGAAGGCCTCATGTTCCTCACCCCCTTCGACACCCAGGCTGACGAGCAGAACATCAAGTTCACCGCTGACTATCAGGCTGCCTACAACGCCACCCCCGACCAGTTCGCGGGCGACGGTTACGACGCCATCTACACCATCAAGGCTGCCGCTGAGCATGCTGGCGTAAAGCCCGGCGACAAGGACTTCAACGAGAAGATCATTGCTGCCATGACCGAGATCACCGTTGATGGCACCACCGGCACCATGCAGTGGTCCGCTGACGGCGCTCCCAACAAGGCCGCGGCTGTTGTCGTCCTCCATGACGGCGTTCCCTCTGCCTACACTGGCAAATAACAGAACAGGCATAACGACCGGGGATGGGCGGACACTCCGCCCGTCCCCATGCTTCACGAATTCCCGTTTCCCCTTTTCAGGAATTATCCATAAAGGAGTTTCCCCAACATGATGGATCTTATCGCGAACCTCATCAGCGGCCTGAGCCTTGGCAGCATCTACGCGCTCATCGCGCTTGGATACACCATGGTTTACGGCATTGCAAAAATGCTCAACTTCGCGCACGGCGATATCATCATGGTCGGCGCCTTCGCGGTGGTCACGACCGTGTCCATGCTGGGCTTCCCGCCCATTCTCGCGATCGCGGCAAGCATCGTCTGCTGCGTCGTGCTCGGCGTATGCGTAGAGCGCATCGCCTATAAACCCCTGCGCAAGTCCCCGCCGCTCGCGGTGCTCATCACCGCCATCGGCGTGAGCTATTTCCTGCAAAGCCTCGCGCTGCTGATCTTCGGTTCCACGCAGCACAGCTTCCCCAAAGTGATCTCCGTGCCGGCCATCCAGCTCGGCAGCCTTACCATTCAGGGCAACATGCTCGTCACCCTCGCCGTCATGGTCGTCATCATGATCGCCATGAGCCTGTTCATCTCCAAATCCAAGACCGGTAAGGCCATGCGCGCCGTTTCCGAGGACCGGGACGCGGCGGAACTGATGGGCATCAGCGTGAACCGGACGATCACCATCACCTTCGCCATCGGCTCCGCGCTCGCGGCCGTGGCAGGCGTGTTCTACGGCACGACATACGGCTTCATCGGGCCTTACACCGGCTCCATGCCGGGCATCAAGGCCTTCGTTGCGGCGGTGTTCGGCGGCATCGGCTCCATGCCGGGCGCGATGCTTGGCGGCATCCTCCTCGGCGTGATCGAAAACCTGGCCAAACGCTACATTTCCACGGAGCTTTCCGACGCGATCGTGTTCGCGGTGCTCATCATCGTCCTGATGGTGAAGCCCACCGGCCTGCTCGGCAAGCAAGTGAACGAGAAAGTTTGAGGTGACGGAAATGGATCTTATTAAAAAGAAGAAACCGCTTGCCGGCAACCTCATCACCCTCGCCATCCTCTGCGCGCTCTTCGTCCTTGTGCTCATCCTGATGGAGGCCGGCGCGCTCACGCGGCACATCCGCTCCATGCTCGTGCCGATCTGCATCAACATCATCCTCGCCGTTTCGCTGAACCTGACGGTCGGCTTCCTCGGCGAGCTGACGCTCGGCCATGCGGGCTTCATGTCCGTTGGCGCGTATGCAGGGTGCCTGTTCTCCATCGCCATGAAGGACATCCTGCCCATGGCTGCGCGCTTTCCGCTCGCCATGCTCGTGGGCGGCCTCGTCGCGGCGGTGTTCGGCGTGCTCATCGGCATTCCGGTGCTGCGCCTGCACGGCGATTACCTTGCCATCGTAACCCTCGCCTTTGGCGAGATCATCCGAAGCGTCATCATCAACCTGGAGTTTACCGGCGGCGCAGCGGGCCTTAAGGGGACGCCGCAGGATTCCACGTTCGTGATCGCCTTTGCGGTAGTCCTCATCACGCTGCTCGTGATCATGAACCTTGTCAATTCCCGCCACGGCCGCGCCATCACCGCCATCCGCGACAACCGCATCGCGGCGGAGGCTTCCGGCATCAACGTTACCTATTTCCGCATGTTGGCCTTTGTAATCGCGGCGTTCTTCGCAGGGGTTGCGGGCGTGCTTTATGGCCACAACCTTTCCATCCTTTCCGCGAGCACGTTTGATTACAACAAGTCCATCGAGCTGCTCGTCATCGTGGTGCTCGGCGGCATGGGCAGCATCCGCGGCAGCGTAATTTCCGCGATCATTATTACCGTGCTTCCGGAAGCGCTGCGCGAGCTTGCGGACTTCCGCATGCTCATCTACGCGCTCGTGCTCATCGTGATGATGCTTCTCAACGCGTCCCCGCGCTTTGCGGCCCTTAAGGGCAAGCTGCATTACGGCGCGCTCGTAGACGCAATCCGCAACAAAGCCAACAAGGAGGGCAAAGCGCATGAATAAGATGGTACCCCTGCCGAGCAAGGCGATCGTGCCCGAGCGCGATGCGGATAAGCTTCCTATTTTAGATGTGCGCCACCTCGGCATTGATTTCGGCGGCCTTACCGCTGTGGACGATTTTAACTTCACCATGGGCCGCACGGAGATTGGCGGCCTGATCGGCCCGAACGGCGCAGGCAAGACGACGGTGTTCAACCTGCTTACGAACGTTTACCGCCCCACGCGCGGCTCCATCCTGCTGGACGGCGTGGATACGCTCGGCATGAGCACCTACCAGGTCAACAAGCTTGGCATTGCACGCACGTTTCAGAACATCCGCCTGTTTTCCAACATGACGGTGCTCGACAACGTCAAGGTGGGCCTGCACAACAGCACAAAAAGCAACCTTTTCGCTTCCGTAACGCACGGATTCGGCTACCACAAGGCGGAGCGCCAGGCAAAGGAGCGCGCTCTGGAGCTGCTTTCGGTGTTCCATATGCAGGACCTTGCAAACGCGCAGGCAGGCAGCCTTCCCTACGGCGCGCAGCGGCGGCTTGAAATCGTCCGGGCGCTTGCAACGGAACCCGGCATTATGCTGCTTGACGAACCCGCCGCGGGCATGAACCCTTCCGAAACGGCGGAGCTGATGGAAAACATCCGCAAAATCCGGGACACATTCCAGATCGCCATCATGCTCATCGAACACGATATGAGCCTTGTCATGGGAATCTGCGAAGGCATTGCCGTGCTCAATTACGGCAAGATCATCGCCAAGGGCACGCCGGATGAGATCAAGTCCAACCCGGCTGTCATCGAAGCCTATCTCGGCAAGAAGGGAGCGTAACGCCATGATGCTCAAGGTTGACGATATCCATGTTTACTATGGCCAGATTCATGCCATCAAAGGCGTTTCCTTTGAAGTACACGAGGGTGAAATCGTTTCGCTCATCGGCGCAAACGGCGCCGGCAAATCCACGGTGCTTAAAACGATTTCCGGCCTGATGCATCCAAAGTCCGGCAGCATCTCCTTCCTGGGAGATCCCATCGCCCATACGGAAGCCTACAAACTGGTAAACCGCGGGCTTGCACAGGTGCCGGAAGGCCGGCGCATCTTCCTGCAGATGACGGTACGCGAAAACCTGGACATGGGCGCATACACGCAAAAAGAGGTCTCCGATGCGGACATCGAGGATGTGTTCCGCCGCTTCCCGCGCTTGAAGGAGCGTGAAAAGCAGATTGCAGGCACGCTTTCCGGAGGCGAGCAGCAGATGCTTGCCATGGGCCGCGCGATGATGAGCCACCCGAAGCTGCTCATGCTGGATGAACCTTCCATGGGCCTTGCGCCGATCCTTGTGGAGCAGATTTTCGACATCATCCGCGAATTCCATGCTGCCGGCACAACGATCCTGCTGGTGGAGCAAAATGCGGGCAAGGCGCTTGCGGTTGCCGACCGCGCTTACGTGCTTGAACAGGGGCGCATTACGCTTTCCGGCACAGGCGCGGACCTTGCCGCCAGCGACGCCGTAAAAAAGGCGTATCTGGGCGGCTGATAACGCTATTCCCCTCCTCATTTTTGTGGCATATGGCAAAGCGCTCCGCGGCAACGCGGGGCGTTTTGCTATGCGTTCATCATTAACTTCATTAGATATTGCATCACTTCTTCCACCGTTGGTATTTTGCCGTCCGGTGACATAGCTTTCCAATGTTCTTGCACAGAAGGATCCTTATTCTGCATTGCATCTAAGATTGCCTTTTCAATTTCCTGCCTGATTTCCGCAACGCTGCACCCTTCCATTTCTGCGACCATTTCAATCAAACAGGCGTAATCTATCTGTTTTTTCATGAAGTTCTCCCTTTTCTCATATTTGACATCTCGTGAATGTCATCTCTTTTCCAATTCTATCACATACTTACCATAAAATCATTTATTAAATGTCAATATGGAGTGATCATGTATAAAAACAGGACTGCGAGCGGGCGGAACAATTTATGCGGCACACGTATGAAAGCTTTACGGCTGGCGCTCCCCCAACACCCTTCGCAACAAAAATTTGCTTCCATGCTTCAGCTTGTGGGTTTGGACATGGACAAAAATGCCGTTCAGCGTATCGAAAGCGGGGCAAGGTTTGTAACGGATATTGAGCTTGCCGGAATTGCTAAAGTATTAAGTGTCACATGCGATGAGCTGCTAAAATCGGAATAGCGTCCGATGCATGGCAGATAGCAATCCCCCGTCAGCGGCTCACGCCGTTGCACCCCCCCTTTTGTAAAGGGGGCTTTTGTGATGCTGTAACCCAACAAAAGGCTCCTTTCTGAAAGGAGCTGGCACGGCGCAAGCCGTGACTGAGGATTGTTCTTATCCTATCAGCGCAGCTTAATTCGCCGCAGGCGACTGAGGATTGTTCCCGTCAGAGCGGATGCGGCAATCCGCCGCTCTGGGAGCAGGGCTAAGGCCATAAAACGCTGTTGGAGCGTTTATTTCCTGAAGTCCATTGAAATCCCTGTAAGAATTCGGTATATTATTGTCAAAGCATGGCGCTTGTGTTTCAATAATCAATAACGCCATATCGGAAAAGGAGAGCCGCATGAATCTTACGAAGGAGCAGCAGTCCCTGCTTGATGGAAGTAAGGGCGAAACCATGGCAAAGGTCGTAAAGACCCTTGTGATGTACGGCGAAGCCTTTGATGCTGAACGCATGGTGCCGGTGGCCGAAGGCTTTGGCCACACGGTTATCAGCTTCGGCATCGGGGTGATGACGCCGGTGTATGACCTGTATGAAAAACTGCTCAGCGCCGGGGCGGTCAGCGGACAGAAGTTCACTGCCGATCCGCGCCCGCTGGACAAAAATGTTCCGAGCAGCCTTCTTAAGGACATCGTCTTTCGGGTGATGTACAGCCAGCAGGAGCGCTACGAGGAGCAGCTCAGGAAGTTCGGCCTGCGCGGTGAAAATGATTATACCTGCGCCTGTTACTTGCCGCAGGTGGGCAATGTCCCAAAGCGCGGCGACATCCTGTCCTGGGCGGAATCCTCGGCGGTGGTCTATGCCAACAGCGTGCTTGGAGCGCGCTGCAACAGGAACAGCGGCATCATAGAGCTGATGGGCTCCATCGCAGGATTCGTGCCGGAATTCGGCCTTTTGACGGACGACGGCCGGAAGGCGGACTATGTCGTTGAGGTCAAAACCTCCAAAAAGCCCGAAGCGCAGCTTTTGGGCTCCGCAGTGGGCATGAAGGTGCTGGAAAAAGTGCCTTACATCAAAGGGCTCGATCAGTGGATCGGCACCGAGCTGAACGAAAGCGCCACCGCATACCTCAAGGATTTCGGCGCTGCCACCGCCTCGAACGGCTCCGTCGGCCTTTATCACATCGAAGCGCTCACACCCGAAGCAAAGGACTTGGGGGATTCCCTCATAAGGCCGGATGCACAGGTTTATGTCATTGACGATGCCGAGCTGGAGCGGGTGAAAAACAGCTATCCGTGCATTTGGAAGGACATGGACGCAACGCCAAAGCTCTGCTTCATGGGCTGTCCGCATATGTCCCTCGGCCAGCTTGCGGAATGGACGGACAGGGTAGCCGCCGCGCTGCAGGAAAACGGACATGGGAAGGTGGTCATTCCAACGGTGTTCACCTCCGCGCCCGCCGTGATCGAAGAATTCAAAAAAACGGAGCGTTATCAGAAACTGATGGACTGCGGCGTGGTTCTCAGCTACATCTGCCCGCTGATGTACATGAATAACCCGCTTGCCAAGAAGATGCCCGTCATCACTTCATCCAACAAGCTCAGAACGTATACAAGTGCGCGCTTCTATTCCGACGATGAGATACTCAAATTCATTACAGGGGGAACAAACTAATGGCTATGACTTTTCAAGGACGCGTCGTTGCGCCGGGCGAAGTAAAGGCTGAAGCACTGGTTTCCCATGGGGGCTTCAACACGCTTGCAAGCTTTCAGATGGCGCTGATGTTTGGAGACAAGCAGGTTAAATGCGGCGATCAAAACAACCCGGATTTGTACAAAAAGCCCATGCTCGGCAAAGCGCTTTGCCTGCCCGAAACGATCGGCTCCACCACGGGCGGCATGGTGCTTTACACTGCATGCGCCCTTGGAAAACAGCCGGCATGCATGCTGTTTTCCAAGCCGATTGACTCGTTGGCCGCTTCCGGCGCGATTCTGGCCGCCAACTGGACCGATTCCAACATGCCCGTAATCGATAAGCTTGGTGAAGAATTTCTTTCCTATGTGAAGGATGGGATGACGGTCACCGTCGGCGCCGACGGTATCGTCACCGTAGAATAAGGAGGGTTCCCATGAATCAAACATACGCTTCCCTGTTTACTCCCTGGAAAATCGGGACTGTTGAGATCAAGAACCGCATCGTCATGTGCTCCATGGGCGGCACCAGCATTTTCGGATGGATGGAGCCGAATCATTTCGATAAGGAAGCGGCAAACTTCCTGTTGGAACGCGCGCGGAACAACGTTGGGCTGATCCTGCCCGGTATCGCGCCCATCCGCGACACGATGGGCGGCATGTGGCTTTACCAGAACAAGGCCAAGTTCCGCCAGCTCAAGGAGTTCATGGACGAGTTCCATAAAACCGGCGCCAAGCTGTTCATCCAACTCACGGCCGGCATGGGGCGTTCCATGGCCGTGAATGACCTGATGGTCAAAATGATCAAAAACAAGGCGTTCGGCCTCATTGGCAAGCCCATATTCAACATGGATTATCTCTGCGCTTCTGCCTCGGCCACGCCGAACCGCTGGGCAGACGATGTCTATTCCCGCCCGTTCACTGTGGATGAAATCCATGAAATTGTGGAAGCCTTTGCAAAAACCGCCCTTCTGTGCAAAGAGGCGGGCGTGGACGGCGTGGAGGTGCACGCAGTTCACGAAGGCTATACGCTGGATCAGTTCACAATGAAATACACCAATCAGCGCACGGATGAATACGGCGGCAGCTTTGAAAACCGCTATCGCTTCCCTGCGGAAATCGTAAAGGCCATCAAAGCGCGCTGCGGCAGCGAATATCCCGTTTCCCTGCGTTACTCGGTCGTCTCCAAAACCAAAGGGTTCCGCATGGGCGCAGTTCCGGGCGAGGACGATTTTACCGAGGTCGGCCGCGATATGGAAGAATCCGAACGGGCGGCCAAGTTCCTGGAGGATGCCGGGTACGATATGCTCAACTGCGACAACGGAACCTATGATTCCTGGTACTGGGCGCACCCCCCGGCGTATATGCCGGAAAACTGCAACCTTGAATCCGTAAAACATATTAAAAAGTTCGTCAGTATCCCGGTTGTCTGTGCGGGCAAGATGACGATGGACGAGGGCGCAAAGGCTGTGGAGGCCGGCGAGATCGACGGCGTGGGCGTTGCAAGGCAGTTCCTGGTGGATCCCGAATGGGTCACCAAGCTGATCGACGGGCGCGAGGAAGACATCCGCCCCTGCATCCGCTGCCACAATGCCTGTTTTACGATGGCAAGATATGAAGGCACGGCCAACATTCAGGATCTGGGCGACGCCATACACATGGCCCGCTGCGCGCTGAACCCAACAACCATGCAAACGAAGAAATACCGCATCGTAAAAACGGAAAAGCCCAAGCGCATCGCAATCATCGGCGGCGGCATCGGCGGTATGGAATCGGCGCTGGTGCTGGCTGAGCGCGGCCACCAGCCCACGATTTTTGAAAAAAGCGACAGGCTCGGCGGCGTGTTTATTCTCGCGGCCGCCCCCTCCTATAAGGAAAGCGACCGCCAGCTGATCGAATGGTATCGCCGCAAAGTCGCGCAAGCCGGCATTCCGGTTAAGCTGAATACCGAAGTAAAATGTCCGGATGAACTTACAGGCTTTGATGAGATCATCATCGCAACCGGTTCTTCCCCGCGCCGCCTGCCTGTTCCCGGCATCGAACGGGCCATGGAAGCAACCGAGTACCTTTCAGGCAGGGACGTTGGCGAAAACGTAATCATCATCGGCGGCGGCCTGACGGGCTGCGAGATCGCATATGACCTGATCCTCAAAGGCAAGAAGCCGCAGATCGTTGAAATGAAAAACGACCTCATTGCAGTGAAGGGCGTTTGCCTTGCCAATTCCTCGTTCCTGCGTGAAATGCTCGCGTTCAAAAAGACGCCGGTTTACCTCAACACCAGCCTTGTCAGCATCAATGAAGACGGCGTAACCGTGAGGGGGCAGGATGGGAACACCTTCGACCTGAAGGGGGACAGCGTGATCGTTTCCGTGGGCTACAAACCGGCGCCGCTCTCTGAAAAGCGCGCCCATGTACACCTCGTTGGCGACGCAAACGCGGTCGGCAATCTTCGCACGGTCATCTGGAGAGCATGGGATGTCTGCATGAAGCTGTGATGCGCAGCGCAGATGCTGTGGATTCACGGTTTATCCCGAACTGGCAGGCAGCCCCGGGGCAAAGGGTTTCGGCCTTTGCCCCGGGGCTGCCTTGTTTAAAAGGACGCCTTTTACAACCCGTAAATCTCCGAATATTTTTTCGTCAGATACTCCGTGTAATATGCCGGGTCAAACGGTGCGCCGCAGGCGTTTTCAATGAGCTCCGCGGGCTTTTTCAAGCAGCCAAAGCGATAGATCCTTTCCGTAAGCCACGCCACGATGGGTGCAAGCTCGCCCTTCTCCACAAGGGTGGGCACGGCAAGCTCCTTCTCCATGGCGGCATAGATCTGCGAGGCATACGCACTACCGATGGAGTAGGACGGAAAGTAGCCAAACATGCCGCCGGACCAGTGCGAGTCCTGCAACACTCCGCGCGTGTCATCCGGCACATCCACGCCAAGGTACTCCCGGTAGAGTGCGTTCCAGGCCGCCGGAAGCTCCTTTGTGGAAAGCGTGCCCGCAATCAGCTGCTTTTCCAGCGCGTAGCGCACCATAATATGCATGGAATAGGTCAGCTCGTCTGCCTCGGTACGCACGAGCGAAGGCTCGCTCTTGTTGGCTGCAAGGTAAAGCATGTGCGGTGTTACGCCCGCAAGCTCCTCCGGGAACAGCTCCATGAGCTTTGGGTGCATAAAGTTAAGGAACGCTTCGCTCCTGCCGATGATGTTTTCAAAGAAGCGGGACTGCGATTCATGTATGCCCATGCTTGCGCCTGTGCCGAGCGGGGAGCAAAACAGATCATCCCCGGTGTTAAGCTCGTAAAGCGCATGACCGCCCTCATGCACAACGCTGTAAAAGCTTGAAAGCAGATTGTCTTCATAATAATGCGTTGTAATGCGGATATCCCGCTTGTTGAAGCCCGTTGTGAACGGGTGTTCCACCTCGCCGATGGCGCAGCAGGCGCGGTCTATGGTCATCGCCTGCATGATGAAATCCGAAAGCTTCCGCTGCTTCCAAACAGGAAATTGCTTCTGGAGGAACGAAACGTCAATCTTCCTGCCGCGCTCTTTGATGGCATGGATCACCGGCACGAGCTTTGCGCGCACATCCGCAAAATATGCATCGAGCGTCTCCATCGTAAGGCCTTTTTCATATTGATCCAGCAGCGCATCATACGCGGGAAGCTCCGGGCGCATATAGCCCGCGAAGCGGCGCTGGTATTCGATGAGCTTTGCAAGGTGCGGTTCAAACGCGGCATAATCGTTATTGACCTTTGCCTCATGCCAAATGCGAGAGGCCTCGTTTTGCGCCATCTGGTATGCAACGAATTCCTCCATCGGGATTTTTTCCATGCGTTCCATGTTTTCGGAAAGCTCCTCCGCCTCCCGCTGCGTCACCCAGTCAATCGCCGCCTTGTTCTCAAGCAGCGTCTGCAGCAGCTCCTTGAGCTCAGGCGCGGTGGAAAGCCGGTAGCTTTCCTCGCTCAGCACGCCAATGGTGCGGCTGAGCCCCTCGCCGCCCGCCCTTGGCATCACGGTTTCCGCATCGTAATACAAAACGCCGAGCGCATGTTCGTATGCATGCTGTTTTGCGAGATGCTCCTTGAAACGCCGAATGGTCTCTTCCATGGGTCTCCTCCTTTATAATTGATGTGATTGTTATGCTGTTTCCGATTCGTTTCTCCTGCGTTTTGCGCGATAACGCCGGTCTGCGCTCTGTGCAGCGGTATAATAGAGCGGGATGGTGAGGTACAGCACCCATGCCGGATGCCAAAGCCCCCAAATACAGCCCAGCGCAAAGAACGCAACCGTTATAAGCATCACGTAGGGAAACGCCTTCCAGAACGAATGCCTGCGGCTGCCGTAAACCCAGTTCACGATGGGATAATAGATGGGAATCGTGAGAAACACAATCCAGCCCGGATGCCAAAGCTTAAAGGCGAAGCCCAGGCACAGATAGAGAATCGCAGTGAAAACCGGATATGGGAACGCCTGCAAAAACGGTTTGCCGTCCGCGTCCTCATCCGCCTCAAGGTCATTGCGGATGCCGCCGTATTCTGCATCCTCCTCTTCCCCCTCGTCGTCATCATCGCGGAAATTGAGTTCGATGTGTCCGCCTACCCCCTTCTTGTCCCCGCGCAACAGCGCCGCTTCATCCTCCTCATCGCCCACGGAAAAATAGAAGCCGTCCTTGGCGTGAAAGCGCACGGGCTTGCCATTGATTGTAACCTTTACGCCCTTTTCCGGTTCCGGCTCTGGAACCGGGTCCTCCGTGCGCAGAAGCTCGTCGATGGAAACGCCGTACACGCGGGACAGCAAAATGAGGTTATCCGTATCGGGCGAAGCTTCCGCCCGTTCCCACTTGCTCACAGCCTGCCGGGAAAGCCCAAGGCGCGCCGCAAGCTCCTCCTGTGAAAGTCCGTGCTGTTTGCGAAGCTGCACCAGGCGGTTTGCGATCTCAATGTTCATGGTGTCCATCCTTTCGGTTTTTCTTGTTTGCTTCATTGTAGCCGCAACCGTGCTCCGCACGCTACCAACTCTGCTTTTCAAGCGAAAATCTCAGCGCAACTTTTGGTTGCGCACCGTTGATTATATCCGTGTTTCAAGGCATTTTCCCCGCTACCGCATAGGTGATTACGCCGAGCGGATCCCCGTAATCGATGGTAAGCACCTCATCTTCCAATGTGAAAGGGAGCTGCTTGCGTTCCCCGGATTCCTCCGCCCATGCAAACAGTTTTCCGTCGTCAACCGATATACGGTAAACCGTCTTAGTTTTTAAAGCAGTGTTTTCTTCCGTCATTGTGCCGCTTATAACGTCGAACGAGAGGGTATAGTTTTCGTCATAAATGTCCTGCCAGGTGGAAGCCGCCAACAGGTAAAGCGTTGCAAGGCTTTCATCCAGCGGCGCAGGCGGCATGGGTGCGGTGGCAGCGGGAGAAGCCGTAACTGCCGCCGGCGTCTCAGCAGCGCCTGTAGGAGGCGCTGCGGTGCAGCCGCACAGCGGCAGCACGAGAAGCAGCATAAGAATGCAACGCAAACGGCATTTCCCCCTTCTTTTCGCCATCAAGCGGGGCGCATTGCTGCGCCCCGCTTGATGGCTTGTTATTTAATGCAATCCTTACCGCCCATGTACATGCGCAGCGGTTCTGGGATGCGGATGCTGCCATCCGCCTGCAGGTTATTTTCCAGGAACGCGATCAGCATACGCGGCGGAGCTACGACCGTGTTGTTGAGCGTATGGGCGTAATAATTTCCCTTCTGCTTGTTCTTCACACGGATACCGAGGCGGCGCGCCTGCGCATCGCCCAGATTGGAGCAGCTTCCCACCTCGAAGTATTTCTGCTGGCGGGGCGACCAGGCTTCCACGTCAATGCTCTTCACCTTCAGATCCGCAAGGTCACCGGAGCAGCACTCAATGGTGCGCACGGGAATATCCAACGAGCGGAAGAAGTCCACGGAATTGTTCCAGAGCTTATCAAACCACGCTGCGCTGTCCTCCGGCTTGCAAACGACGATCATCTCCTGCTTTTCAAACTGATGGATGCGGTAAACGCCGCGCTCTTCGATGCCGTGCGCGCCAACCTCCTTGCGGAAGCAGGGGGAATAGCTCGTAAGCGTCTGCGGCAGCTCCTCCTCCGTCAGGAAGGAATCAATGAATTTCCCGATCATGGAATGTTCGCTCGTGCCAATCAGGTACAGATCTTCGCCTTCGATCTTGTACATCATGTTATCCATCTCGGAAAAGCTCATCACGCCGCTCACCACGTTGCCGCGGATCATGTAGGGCGGGATATAATAAGTAAACCCGCGGTCAATCATGAAATCGCGCGCATAGGAAAGGATCGCGCTGTGCAGCCGCGCGATGTCGCCGGAGAGATAATAAAACCCGTTTCCGCTCGTTTTACGGGCGTTATCAAGGTCAATGCCTGAGAGCCGCTCCATGATGTCCACATGATAGGGCACCTCATAATCCGGCACAACCGGCTCGCCGAAACGCTGGAGTTCCACGTTTTCGCTGTCATCCCTGCCGATCGGAACGCTGGGGTCAATGATGTTCGGGATCACCATCATGCGCTTGTTGATCTCCGCCTCAAGTTCTGCCTCGCGCACCGTGAGCGCTTCCATTTCGTCCGCCATCGCAACAACCTGCTTCTTCGTTTCCTCCGCCTTGTCGCGTTCGCCGCGCGCCATCATGCCGCCGATCTGCTTGCTGATAACGTTGCGCTGGTTGCGCAGCGCATCGCACCGGGTATGCGCTGCGCGCCACTCGGCGTCCATCTCCACAACCTCATCCACCAGGACGAGCTTTTCATCCTGAAATTTCTTGCGGATGTTTTCCTTCACAAGCTCCGGGTCTGCGCGGAGCAGCTTAATGTCGATCATATACCCTCCTGAATTTTAGCTCCCCGTAAGCGGGGTGCGCATTTTGCATGGAATGCAGGGACGGCATCCTCTGCCCTGCATAAGCCGGAAAGATCCTCAGCTTTGCATTTACTTCCGGTTACATTACATCCGCTCCGGCGCTTCAAGGCCGAGCAGATAAAGCCCGTTGCGGATCGTAAGCCCCGCCGCGTCGGTCAACGCAAGGCGCGCCGCACGCACGGTGGGGTCGTCGTCCATGATGCGGTTCTCATAATAGAACTTATTGAAGCACGCGCAAACTTCGATAACCGCGCGCGCCACAAGGTACGGCTCGTTCTTGTCGGCGGCTGCAACAACCGTTTCCGGGAAGGCAGCGATCGCCTTCACAAGCGCCGTTGCGGAAGCGTCCGTCAGCGCGGTGCAATCCACCTCTGCACAAGCCTCTGCAACGCCTGCCTTGCGCAGCACGGAACAGCAGCGCGCATGGGTGTACTGCGCATAGGGGCCGGTTTCGCCATCAAAGTTGAGCACCTTTGCCCATGAGAACGAGGTATCCTTGATGCGGCTGTTGTACAGCACGCCCCAAACCACTGCGCCCACGCCCACCGCGCGCGCCGCGGCTTCCTTATCTTCCAGTTCCGGGCTCTTTTCCCGGATGATCTCCAACGTTTTCTCCATGGAGGCTTTCAGCACATCCTCCAAATACACCACGTTGCCGTGCCGCGTGGAAAGCGTGCCTTCCTCCATGGAGACCATGCCGAAGTTGACATGCTCCATGTCCTTCACCCAATCGCGGCCCATCAGCTCTAGCACCTTGAAAAACTGTTTGAAGTGCAGATTCTGCTGATACGCAACCACATACAGGGACTTGACAAAGTCATAGGTTTCCTTACGGTAAATGGCGGCGGCAATGTCCCGCGTGGCGTATATGGTGCTGCCGTCGCTCTTGAGGATGATGCACGGCGGCATATCATACGCGGAAAGATCCACAATCAAAGCGCCGCGGTCGAGCTTTGCAACGCCGCTCTCGCGCAATTCTTCGATGACGGCGGGCATCTTATCTTCATAGAAGCTCTCGCCCGCATAGCTGTCAAACTGAACGCCGAGAAGGTCGTATACCGCGCCCACTTCCTTGAGCGTTAACTCCTTCATGCGCTGCCAAAGGGAAACCGCCTCCGCATCGCCCTGCTCAATCTTGCGGAACCAGGCGCGTGCTTCGTCGTTGAGCGCGGAATGCTTGTCCGCGTTTGCGGCCTCTTCCTTTTCCGCCTCCTCATGAAAGCGCACATAGAGCTTCACGAGTTCGCGCACGTTGGATTCCTCGATCGGCTTTCCACCGCCCCACCGTTTGTAGGCGACGATCATCTTGCCGAACTGCGTACCCCAATCGCCCAGATGGTTGATGGCGATGGTATGATAGCCCAGGAATTTATAGATGCGGTTGAGCGAATTGCCAATGGCTGTGCTCGGCAAATGGCCGATGTGGAACGGCTTTGCGATGTTGATGGAGGAAAACTCCACACACACGTTTTTGCCTCCGCCCAAATCGCTTGCGCCGTAACGCTCCCGCTGTGAAAGCACGCGTTTGAGCACGCCCGCGGCATAGCCGGCTTTATCCGTGAAAAAATTGAGATACCCGCCTGCGGCCTCCGCACGGCTTACGCCCGCGGGCAGCACAAGGCGCGCTGCAAGATCCGCCGCGATCGCGGGCGGCGCCTTGCGCAGCGCCTTCGCAAGCCGGAAGCAGGGGAACGCATAGTCCCCCATTTCCGGATTGGGGGGAATTTCAATGTATCCTGCAAGTTCTTCCGCAGCGAGGCCAGTCAGTTCCGCCACGCGTGATGCGATTTCCATCCGGTAGTCCATACGATGCTCCTAACCTGATCTTTTGTTTATAACAATTTAGTATAGCACAATTCCGGGGTTTTTTACAAGGCCGGCGGCTTGTTTTCGGGGGTTATGCGCCCATTTCGGGAAAAATCTCCCGCACCTTTTCTGCCAGCGCCCGCGCAAGCGCTGCATGGCCTTCCGGCAACAGATGGGTGCCCTCCACAGGAGAAGGCTCCGCGCAGCATGCCGCGTCGAGAAAGGATACCCCCGCTTCCTGCGCTACGGCCCTGTAGAGCGCCGCAAAGCGCAGCGATTCGGCCCGGTTGAAAAAGCGTCCCTCTGATACGGCATTTTCGCCGATGTGCAACGGCGAAACGAGGAGGATCTTCGCTCCCTGCGGGAAAACGGCCGTCGCACCCGGAAAGCGCGCGTTCGCGTTTTGCAAAAGCGCTACAAGCTCCGCCGCACCGCGGGCCGCTCCGGCTGCATCCGTAAACTTCAGGTCGTTCGTGCCAAGCATAAGAATCACAAGGTCGAAGGGTTTTCCGGCGCAAAGCGCATAGCCCAGCCCTGTTTTTCCGTTCCTGCAGGGGAAGTCCGGGTCGTTGAACACAGTCGTCCTTCCGTTAACCCCGTTTTCGGTTATCCGGCAGCCGCTCCCCAGAAGCGCGCCAAGCGCGCCGGGCCAACGCACCGCATAAGGGTAGCGTGCGCCTGTTGTGGGTGTGAACCCCCATGTGTTTGAATCACCGTAGCACAAAATCTCTTTCATTTTCTCAGCCGTTTCTTTTATTTTATTTCCCAAATTGTACCGCGCAGCGCGGCAGGTGTAAACCACATTGCGGCCAAAATGTAAAAAATAACAGAACTTGTGCGGCTCTGTTTGCGCTTTGCAGGGCCGGATGCTATACTGTTCCCATGAAGCGAAAAGTTGTCAACATTATTTTATATGCGCTGAGCGCCGCGTTCCTCATCGCGGGCGTTTATCTTCTGATCCGGCAATATGTGCTTATTCCGGGTGAGTACGAACCGCCTGCCTCCCCGGCGCCCACCCCTACCCCCACGCCTGTGGCCACGGCAACCCCCGGCGTCTCCGAAACGCCCATTCCCACGCCTTCCCCTACCCCGTATGTAAAGCCCATCCCTACGAGGATCTACTTCACAAAGGCTGAGATCATGGCGGACATTGTACCCGTTGGCATCATTCAGGAAGGCGAACGTCAGGGGCAGATGGACACCGTGGACGATCCCGACCTTGCCGCCTGGTATGAACCCGGCCCCGCCCCCGGCGAAGAGGGCAATGCGCTCATCAACGGCCACAAAAGCTGGAAAGGGAAAATCGGCCGCTTTTCCGTGCTGTGGGACATGGCGGTTGGAGATGAAATCGCCATTGAATACGACGATGGCGCCGTGAAATACTTCTACGTTGTCTCCGTGGATTTTTATCCTTACAACGGCGTGCCCAACACCGTGATGGATCTTTCCGGCGAAAGCCGTGTCACGCTTATCACCTGCTATGGGGATTATGACCGCACGGCAGGCACATCCAAACAGCGCTGCGTGGTTGTCTGCCAATCGGCAGAGGTGATTTCGGCAAAGCAAACTCCGGATGCGGAATAAAGAATCGGGGTGGATTTCCGCCCCGATTTTGCGTCATTCCGCGACCGGTTCCGGCGCGTCGTTCCGCCGCCCCGTCAGCAGGATGCCGCTTGTAAGCGCCGTGAATGGCGCGACCGTGCAAAGCCCAAAGCTGCCCACGATCGTGTGCAGGATTTCCGCCGAAACGTATTTGTAATTCAGGATGTTGTCCAACGGCGTGCCCTGCGCCATAAACACCATCAGCAAAGAGATATACCCGCCCGAATAGGCGAGCAGAAGCGTGGTCGTCATTGTACCCATTGCTGCCCGGCCAACGTTCATGCCGCTTTGCGCAGCCTCCTTCCAGCCGATTTCAGGCTTCTTCTCCACCACCTCGCGCACAGCGGAGGTAATATCCACCGCAAGGTCCATCACCGCGCCCGATGCGCCGATAAAGATGCTCGCCATGAAGATGCGCGTCAGATTCAAATCCTGATACCCGCTGTAAAGCAGGCTTTCGGAATAGCTCATCACCGCCCCGTGAATTTGGAACAAATCCGTAAAAGCCATGCCCATCAGGCAGGCGACAAGCACGCCAAGTGCTGCGCCTGAGACCGCCGCCGCCGCGCGCCGGTCAAATCCGTACACAAGCGAAATGATGAGCACTGTCAGAAATAGCGTTACGCCAAGGCCCACCCAAACCGGATTTGCCCCGCGCAGATAGCAGGGCACCAACACCTTCCAAACCGCAAGCACGGTCAACGCCACTGAAAGCAGCGCACGCACGCCCGTGCGCCCGGCAAAGAGCACAAGAAGCGCCACAAAAAGCCCTGCAAGAAGCAGTTCCACATGAAGCCGGTAATGGTCCACCATGCTGACAGAGGTTATCGCTCCATCCTTTTGGTTCACAAGCACAAGCGCTGTGTCTCCCGGCACAAACAGCTTATCCTGTTCCAACGAACCGTTCAGCATGTTGATTCCCGTCGCCTCCTCTCCCTTAAAGCTGCCGCTGAGCAGCAGGAGCGTACAGCGCTGTTCACCTGCGCGCACAAGCCCCGTATCAATGATGCTTGAATCATCACATGCTGTCACGCGCGCGTGGCAATGCTCCGCCTCCTGATAGATTTGTGCATCCTCATAGCCTGTCGGCAGAAGCAGCAGCACAAAGATCGCCAGCAGGCACACCAATACGGGCAGGTAATCGCTGCTGCGGCCAAGTAAACGTTTCATTGTTCCCTCCAAAAACCTGGTTCCATGTTCAAACAAAGGGCGGGGCTTTGCGCCCCGCCGCCAAATTCACCCGCGCAGGTCTCACGCCACGTTCAGCAGCGCCGCGAGCTTTGCATAGATTTCGGTATTGTCATAGTACCCTTCAAACTGCTCCTGGCCCGCCCCCTCTGCAAACACTGCAACCGGAAGGCCGGTGTGCGCATAAGAGGCAAAGTTAATGCCGGACTTATTGTTCAGAAGATGCGTGATGGTCACGCTCAGCGGCTCATACGTGCCATAGAGGATGTATTCCGCCTGCGTCAGCTCCGCGGCTTCCGCAGCCATGGTCTTATCGTAAGCGGATTTGAGCAGGCCGAGTTCGTATTCATTGAGCACAAGCTTGTCGGCTTCCGCATCGCCTTCCGCTTTCAGGCCAAACAGGGTTTCCACATCCTTAAGCACATCCTCGAAGGAAGTTCCGTTTTCCTTGTAAGCACCCACATAGTCGCTGTCGTACTTCGCATAGGAAATCTTTTGATTTTGGAGATTGGCAAGGTAGGTGTCGTAATCCGTTCCCGCATAGCCGATGGTCAAGCCGCCGGTTTCATGGTCGCCGGTGACAAGGATGAGCGTTTCTTCCGGATGTGTCTTTGCAAACGCAATTGCGACATCCACTGCATCCGCCATGGCGATGGTATCCGCAATGGTGGAGCCTGCGTCATTCGCATGGCACGCCCAGTCGATCTTTCCGCCTTCCACCATCATAAAGAAGCCGGTCTCATTGTCAAGCACCTCAATCCCCTTTTCCACATAGTCTGCAAGCGCCCAATCGCCTTCCGGACGGTCGTTTTCGTATTGGAATGCATCGGAATCCGCCAGATGCTCGTCAATGATGAGTACCTTTCCATCCGCAGCGGTAACGGCTTCAGCCTCCGCCTGCGTCATGACGACCTTGTAGCCCGCCTGAGCGGCCAATTCATAAAGGTCTGTCTCTGTGCCTTCATTGCCGGTAACCTTTTTCAGCCCGCCGCCCGCGAAGTATTCAAAGCCGCTTTCAATCAGTTCAAGGCCAATCTCATAGTAATTGTTGCGGCTTGCCTGATGCGCATAGAATGCTGCGGGCGTCGCATGGTTCAAGTTCACGCTGGAAATCACGCCGACCTTAAAGCCAAGCTGTGCATGGGCCTTTTCCGCAATCGTTTCATATTCGGTAATCTTGCCTTCATCCATATTGATTACGCCGGAATACGTTTTATACCCCGTTGCAATTGAAGTGGCCGTGGATGCGGAATCCGGGCAAAAAGAGCTTGAATCGTAGGTATTCGCGCTGCCTGCTACGGGGAATTCCATAAAGTTCAGGGATTCGGAACCAGCAAGGATGCCGTCCTCATCCGTGTCCGCAACTGCGCCGAGGTAATCGGCAGCCGCCTGAAACTGTGGATAGCTCATGCCGTCTCCAATGAACAGGAACACATACTTCGGCGCTGCCGCCTGATTCTGTGCGCCGGCAAGCGTTTGCGTGGGCGCGGGAGCGGGCGCGCTCGTCTGCGCAGCAGTGGGGGCGGCTGTGGGCGTTGAAGCCGGTGCTTTGGCAGCGCAGCCCACAAAGGCAGCGATGGACAGCAGCAGGGTGAGAATCATTGCACAATACTTTTTCATTCGGAAACCTCCCAAACATTGTTTCATCTTTGATATCAAGGCGAGTATACCGCCGGGAGGTCAAATCCATAATCCGAATCATGTAAAATGTTCGTCAAACGCAGAGCAAAGCTATGCCTCGTATTTGCGTTAATTTTTTTTTACAATCTTTTGTTCCACACTCCCCTGCAAATCCAGCGGTTTTTCCCCATTTCAACGCACAAACGGCTCCCACCCCTCATTTGGGGGCGGGAACCGTTTTCTTTTTTACCAATCTTTCCCTTCGCTTATTGGGCGAGCGGAAGAATGGTCGTGCTGAAGAATTCGCGCGCCGTATCGGGCATTACGCTGTACACCTGCCCATTCACGGAAACGGCGACGCCGCTGCAACTGCATTGGCGCATGCAGAACGTGGCCTTAAAATCCACCTTGTCATGCAGGCCATTTTCCTCAATCATCTGCTGAAACGCCTGAATCACGTTGTAAGAGCCTTTCAGATGGCAGGAACTTCCGATACAAACGCTGACTTCTACCATACTCAGTGATCCTCCTGTTTTGCACCATGGTAATGAACATGCAGCAGCTCGTGCACGCGGCCCTTGAGGATGCCGTTGTAAAGCGACATCATCAGCGGGTTTTCTTCCGAACGCTTGATGCTGCAAAGCTTATCGGCGGAGTAAAGCCCCGCGCCGCGCTTTTCTCTTTCCATGTTGGATGCGAAGGGCTGCACGC
>OKVK01000415.1_pt1 | contig 29520 bp, 33 predicted proteins | sample 1604771 | NCBI WGS metagenome assembly OKVK01 (sample SAMN01760906, study PRJEB22395) | human gut metagenome | reverse complement strand
CAAAACAGCCGTTCTCGGACGGGCTGGGGGGGGGGCGGCTGTGATGGCATAAAAATGTGATTTTTTGCTTAACTGATTAGTAAATAGTCGGTTGCACTAGGGCGGTTGATATGGGGATGTGGATAAAAAGCAAAAACTCTGAAATATTCGCTAAAAATTTAACACATTATATTTGGTCAGATACATTATTTTTTGTACTTTTGCATCAGATTCTGCATCTCTTAGTAAGAGGTCAACAGGAATCTTGAGATAAGAAATAGATAAAATGGCTTTCTAAGGCGCAATCAATATGAATAATATGTTGCAGTACCCTAGCTACGCTGTATCAGTGATGCAGCCAGCAGAAAGACATAAAAGTGTTGACGATTAGTGGAAGTTAGTCTATTGGTTTTCAATGCTGTGATACATGTCACAACCCCTTATAGTCCGGGAAGAGTCATCTTTTCAGGGGAAGCAGAGCTATATACTTTCCACAATATCGATTAATGAATTTTAGCATTTTACCTATGCCAGTATTAACAGTCAATCATTTCATCAGATATGTGGTTTATAGTACAGACCGATGTGTCCGGAGAGAATAAATCCATTGAATTCCTGAAGGAGCATTACCCGGAAGTCATCTCCGACTATTACTTTCCTTTGGGTAGGAAGACCATTCCTGCCGAAGATGGTAGCGAGAAGGTGCGTTTCGTACCCATCCTTTCAGGTCTCTTCTTTATCCGGATAGAAAATAAGAAAGCACTGGAACGCATCCTTTCCCATAACGGCTATTTCCGGTATCAGGGCTATGACTTTGATATCAAAACCAGGGAAACGATAGAGCGTACCTTCTTTGCCAAGGTTCGACTGCTCTGCGCAGATAGAGAGAATTACTCCCTGGACGAGATTATCGACCTCGCCCGCATCCCGAATGCGGATATGGAGCGCTTCATCTATTATAATGAGCAGATAGCTGAAAATATCCAGGGACTGAGCATCGTAGATAAGCGGTATGATGATCTCATCCTCGAGAATGATACCATCCGCATCCTCAACGGACCGTTGAAGGGTTGGGTAGGCGTGGTGAAGCAGATCAAGAAGAATGGCAAGAAAGACCGCCACCTTCTGGTACGTTTCGGAAACAACCGCTGCCTCAACATCTCCAATATCCGCCAGTATGATATCCGGGTAGAACACGAGGCAACCCGGGGAGCCAAGTCGGAAGCGGTAGGCGTATGGCGTGCCATCGACCAGCTCATCGGTTATCTCCAGTTCCGGTATCCGGCAGAAAATGCTGCAGCCACCCTGCGTCGTCTCTTTGAGGATTACCAGAAGAAACTGACCTGCCATCGTGGCAGTCATCAGACAGACAAGGCATATAGCATTAAGAAATCAACATTAGAAGCAGCCCAGAAGAAGGAAGTGCTCGATCATATCGACGAGGCGATGCATCCCAACTTCCGCATCCTCGCCGGTTATTTCAAGACCGATAATGCTACTATCCGTGAAGGATTGAAGGAACTCATCCCCGATGTCCTGCTCCGTCCTTTTCTTACGCCAAGTACCGACATCCCGATTCCGCAGGATCAGGAATATACCGTGTTTCAGCATAATGGTATCGTTGAGCTGGTTATCCGCTGCCATCTGCAGGAATACTTCAGGGGTAAGAATTATGAGGCAGATAAATACAATCCCGTCTTCGATGAGGATTATGAGTATGATGCCCATATCGCCCTGTTGCCGACAGATGAGGGTAAGGTGAAGGCAATCACCTCATGGGGTGCTTTCTACGACCGGTATGCCATGCTGGATGAGGAAGATCACCGGAAGTTCCTCCTCGATCTGGAAACCAAGAAGTATCCTCGTCTCCTGCGTCTGCTTACTCAGGGCAGATACAGATTTGAGAAAGTCCATCAGATAGGAGGTTTCTCTCTCGATATGGATATTCCTTATACGGAGGATATCCAGGAGATGGCACGGCTGGCAATCGCCCAGCTTCAGGCATCCGGTGATGAACTGGGCTTCTTGTCCCAGACCACGGCAGCTGCCGTAGAGATGTGGCAGGGCGCCCGACTCCTGATGTGGCGCCAGTTGCTTCAGCGTTATGTCCTCCTCCATAAGGTACCGGTAGCAGATCTTCCAAGTGTCATTGTCTCCGACACAGGGTTGGAGGAGAAGTTCAGACTTCAGGAGGGTAAGCTCCAGATAGGAGAGGTTGCCCAGGCACTTCTGGAACGCCAGCAGCAGATTGCTGTCTATCTGGAAAAAGGACAGTTGCAGCAGGCAGCCATCCGCTTCCTGGCAATGACGAAGGTCATCTCCGTCCATTTTGCCAAGGATGAGCTTTACAACTATATCACAGACGACTTCAATCCCAATGACACCTGTACATCGCTTTTTGACACGATAGTTCAGAAAACAGGAAAACACAGGAATGTAGTCAACTATCTGTATAAGGGAATGGTAGAGCTGCAGCAGGAAGATGCATGGACGTATTTCAAATACCCATCCTTCCTCAAGAAAGCAAAAGATGTGTATAATAAAATAAGAACTAACTAGATAATAGTGATCTTTATAATAACAAGAAAAGATATAAGTTTATGAGTCAGCAGAATAATCAGAACGAACCAAACAAGACACCTTCTAACGGGATGCTGCACAAGATGAAAGTATCCCTCTTTGTCAATCGATTGACAAACTGGTATTTCTCTAAGAACGCCCTCCCATATTGGTGTATCCTGGCATTGGATAGCCTTGCTATCCTCTTTGCAGGAATTGTCGCTACTTATATAGCAGAAGGTGGAGATGCTCTGGCAAATCATTTCTGGGGCTATTTCTTCACATTCGTGTGTACCCTTCCTCTCTTCATGGTAGGTATGAGAATCTTCCATACCTATTCGGGCATCATGCGCTATTCATCGTTCGTCGATCTGATACGCATCTCCGCAGCCCTGGTTTTGGGTTACCTCCTCAATTGTCTCCTCCTTTGGATATTGCCGGGCGATTACCTCTATAAGATTTCTTTAGAAGGTATCATCGTGATGCTCTTCATCTCGATGTGTGAGATGTGGACGATGCGTATCCTCGTTAAATATATGTATGATTCTACCTTTGCCGTGGATATCCGTACCCCTGTATTTATCCTGGGCGTTCGCCAGGGTGGTATTGCTCTGGCTAAGTCTATGCGCAATGATCATCCATCCCAGTATGTCGTCAAGGGCTTTACTACCATCGAGGAAGATGTGGTAGGTAGATATCTGTTGGGTTGCGAGGTGTATCCATACGATGAAAAGCTTATTTCCATCATGCACAGCATGAATGTCAAGACCCTCTTCATCAGCCCGCTGGTCACAGATCAGTTCCTGGAGATGCAGGATATGATAGACAAGCTTACCGCTGCCGGCATCAAGATTATGATGATGCCAAAGGCACAGTGGTGGGACGGCAAGTCAAACATCCGTCATCAGATGATGCGCGAGGTGGATATCGAAGATCTCCTGCCACGAGATAAGATTGAGGTGGATATGGATGCCATCGGCAAGCTTCTCAGCGGTCGTACCATTCTCATTACAGGTGCAGCCGGAAGTATCGGTTCCGAGATGGTGAAGCAGATTGCCGTTTACCATCCAGCCCGTCTGGTCCTGGTAGATGCGGCAGAGACTCCTATGCACGATGTCCGTCTCTTCATGAGCAAGAACTATGCGGATATCCCATGCCAGACCATCGTTACCAGCATCACCAATGCTACCCGTATGGAGTATATCTTCTCAGCCTATCATCCAGACTATGTATTCCATGCAGCAGCCTATAAGCACGTGCCGATGATGGAGGACAATCCTTCAGAAGCCGTACAGAATAATATATATGGTACGCGCGTGATAGCCGATATGGCAGTGAAGTATGGCACCAAGAAGTTTGTGATGATCTCTACCGACAAGGCTGTGAACCCTACCAACGTGATGGGATGCAGCAAGCGAATCTGCGAGATTTACTGCCAGTCGTTGAACAAGGCGATAGTAGATGGCAAGGTCAAGGGAGTCACCCAGTTTGTCACCACCCGTTTTGGTAATGTCTTGGGCAGCAACGGTTCAGTTATTCCAATCTTCAAGAAGCAGATAGCGATGGGCGGTCCTATCACCGTCACCCATCCAGACATCATCCGTTTCTTCATGCTCATTCCAGAGGCATGTAAGTTGGTATTGGAGGCAGGCACCATGGGTAAGGGAGGCGAGATCTTCGTCTTCGATATGGGCAAGCCGGTCCGCATTGCCGACCTGGCAAAGCGTATGATAGCCCTCTCGGGTGTAGATGGCATCGACATCAAATACGTAGGATTGCGTGATGGCGAGAAGCTCTACGAGGAAGTCCTGAACGACAAGGAGGCAACCGTACCAACCCATCATCCAAAGATCATGGTAGCCAAGGTTCGTGAGTATCCATACGAGTTGGCGTGCCAGAACGAGCAGGAACTCTACGATCTCTCCTTCACCTACGATGATATGGCAGTAGTGAAGAAGATGAAGCAGATTGTTCCAGAGTACAAGAGCCAGCACTCGAAGTACGCCCAGCTTGATGCATAGCGGTTCCGAGCACCGGAGGGCGGTTACATTCTTGTAATAATATATAAGGAAAAGTAATGAAGACAATAGATCAGATATTAAAGATAAAGGCAGTAGTGCTTTATATACTGAAAGCATTTCCAGAAGGCGTAGATTATATTCACCTCTTCAAGGTAATGTATTTTGCCCAGCAAAATCAGTTGAAAGAGTATGGCCTGCCCATTATTTATGATACGTTTGTAGCGAGAAAGCATGGACCAGTACCAGCTTTAACCTACAAGGTATTGCGAGGAATAGAAGGGAAAGCAGACCTTTCTTCACCAGAGCTGAAAGATTTTGCAGATTCTTTGAATATAGCTATCTCACAAGATGGTCATCAACTCATTTTTGCAGCGAATACTGCTGAATGCGATATGGATGAGTTATCCAGAGCCGATGTGAAGATGCTTGATAAATGGATAGAAAAATGTAAAAATATCAATTCCTTTGATCTGTCCGACAAGTCCCACGAGGACAAAGCATGGAAAAGGGCAAAACGCCAGTCAGACAAAACAGGCGAGGACACCAAAATTACCATGTACGATATGGCAGAAGCTGCTGGAGCCACCAAAGCTATGCTATGTGTGATTCGTGATCGTCAATCTGTTCAAAAAGCATCTTCTTCATCAAACAGATTATCCTGAGTTCCTGAAGTATGATAGTTTTGTAGATTGCGGTATGCTCAAATCTATTGTTTTTTAAAAGAAATAAGAATATGGCACAGTTAACATTACAAATAGATAGTCCATCTTTATTGGAGCAATTAAAGAGCGTTCTTTCCTTGATGAAAGGGGTCAAAATCATAGCAGACAATCCATTATCTAAAAGTATAGCTCTGGAGGAAATTCCAAATGCTGAAACTTTGGCAGCAATGAAAGAGGCAGAGAGCGGACACGATGCTGGTGTCGTTCGAGTAGATAGCCTAGAGAGTTTCATGGCATCATTGGAAGAATAGAAGGTATGAAAGAAATTCGAAAGACCTCACAATTCAAGAAAGATTATAAGCGTTTTAAAAATAATAAAGAATTTGTAGAAACGCTTATGTGGATAGTCATGCTTCTGGCAGAAGGAAATCAGATACCGGAAGAGTATAATCCTCATCCTTTGAAAGGTAATTGGAAAAACTATATGGAATGTCATATAGAGAACGATACTCTCTTGATTTGGTTTGATAAGGAAAATAACGCAATTGAATTAGTTCGTTTAGGTTCTCATTCTGAGCTATTTGGAAAAGGGCGTAAAAGATAAATTCCTCTGCGGTCCCAGCCCGCAAAACTTGGCGCAGACCTCTGATGGTCCGCCAACCACGGTACACAAGTGACATTAAAATAATGTAATTATGAGAACGTTCAATTATAGTGAAATACAAAATACTCCAGTTTGGAATGAAGTAAAGAATTGGAGTGAAGATCGCAAAAATGCCCTCATAACATTGTTATATTCAACGATGAATGGTATCAATCCTTATGAGGCTCCAGAAGAAAAAGTACAGGCATTTGTAAATGATATGCCTCATGAGATTTTAGAAATGGCATCAGAGTATGCCATTAGACAAAGTCGTTCAGGCAGAGGTACGTCTCATCCTCAAGCAATTGAAAAAATTAAGGAACAAAGAGGATGGAAATAATATGGTCTGACATAGCGCTTCATCAACTAAATGAAGTCTTAGACTATGGTTATAGTCCATTGTAAGCAGTCAACTGCAACGGTAGTAAAGATGATAAAGCGTTGGGTAGAGCATAAGATTGAACTTTAACTGTATTCAAACCTTCCCCTTGCGGTCCCAGCCCGCAAAACTTGGCGTAGACCTCTGATGGTCCGCTAACCATAGAGTGTAGCGGTTCCGAGCACCGGAGGGCGGTTACATCCCCGCTTCCTGAGGTTTCTGTCCCCTTGAAGGGGAACCGAAGGGGTCGTAAAGACTATTGAAGAGGGGCTTGGGGAGAAAGTGGAGCTCTCCTTGCAGGAGAGACGGAGAGGTAGAAAAACTTTTACCAAAAAAGGAGATATAATTATGGATACAATAGCAATAAATAGCAATATATATAAGGGAGCAGAAAGTTACGCTAAGATGCATAATATGAGTGTGACTGCTGCAATAGAAAAGGCGATCTTATTGTTTCTGCAAAAGGTGCAGCCTAAGCAGAAACCAATGGAAACCGCCGAGTTCAAGGATGCTTTGTCTTATGTAAAGACATTGAAAGCAACTGGTGGACGCCCTATACCTGCTGATGAAAACAGTTTAGAAGCGTTGGTTGATACGAAATATGCCTTATGAGAGCTTTTATAGATACGAATATCTTAATAGATTTCGTTGCAAATCGTGATGGCTTTTCTGATGATGCAGACAAACTTTTTGCACTTGGAGTAACTGGTGACATCAAGTTGATGACATCAGCTTTGTCATATGTTACGGCTATGTATGTAGCCCATAAGTATGACTATCAGAATATAAAAGAGACACTTCTTGCGGTGTCTTCCTTTGTAGATGTATTAGACTTGCAAGGCAATACGGTAGTTGAAATGCTTTCTTCTGATTGGAAAGATTATGAAGATGCAACGCAGTATGCTACTGCATTAAAGATAGAGGCAGATTGTATCGTAACTCGAAATAAAAAAGATTTTTCTAAATCTTCTTTGCCTGTTTATACTCCAGGAGAGTTATTTGATATTCTGAATAAGTAAGCTACTGATATGTTTATGTTGAAGCCAGAACATTAGCAATTAGGTACTTGTTCGCTTTCCCTCTGCGGTCCCATCCCGCAAAAACTTGGCGCAGACCTCTGATGGCCCGCAACTCCAAGAACGTAGCGGTTCCGACCACCGGAGGGAGGTTAAACCCCTAATTCCTATGGTAGGGATTTAGGGCTTGCGTAGATAGTAACTATGGAAGAAATGAAATTTTTTACAGAAGAAGAAATTCTAGATAAGCATATAGGTAAGATAGGAACCCCTCATAGAAACCAATTTGAAGATGAAATTAATACATACTTAATTGGTGAGGCAATAAAGGAGGCTCGTAAGAAAAAGCAACTTACTCAAGAGCAGTTAGGTAACCTTGTAGGTGTGAAGAAAGAACAGATTTCGAAAATTGAGAGCGGTAAGAATCTTACACTCAATACGATTTCCCGAGTGCTTCATGCAATGGGATTACAAGCTCACTTAAATATTCCTTCAGTAGGTCAATATGCCCTTTAATTCTAGTAGTAAAGAATGTTTGAGACCTGATGACTGGTAATTGAAGAGGTGCTTTAATTAGCAAGTTGTCCCCTTGCGGTCCCATCCCGCAAAACTTGGCGCAGACCTCTGATGGTCCGCCAACCGAAGAGCGTAGCGGTTCCGAGCACCGAGTAGGGCGGTTTTCCTCTTCTTCCCTGAGGGGAGAAGACCGAGATGAGAGGTGGAGCCTTCCTTAACGGTAAGGAAGGACGGGTAGGTTTTCGAACAAATAGCACCGAGTAGGGCGGTTACATCCCTAATCCCTATGGTAGGGATTTTGGGCTTGGGTATAGGGTAAGGACCCTCCCGCAGGGGTTTCTGTCCCCTATAAGGGGAACCGAAGCGGTCGTAAAGACCATTGAACGGAGGAATTCGAACAGAAATATGATATAGGTAGGCGAAGCACGATTAGTATTGTTTATTAAGCTACTTTTCGCTTTTATGAAGCCTGCCTTTTTAAACGAAATAAAAAACAATCAATTTATTCTTTATGAATGATTTTAAAGATATTAAAATTGCAGTAGCCGGTACCGGCTACGTAGGACTTAGCATTGCTACGCTATTGTCTCAACACCATGAAGTAACGGCAGTAGATGTAATCCCAGAGAAGGTTGAGAAACTCAATAACAAGATTTCTCCTATACAGGACGATTATATTGAAAAGTATTTGGCAGAAAAGCCATTGCAGTTGACAGCAACTCTCGATGGTAAGTCTGCTTATAAGGATGCTGACTTTGTAGTGATTGCTGCACCAACCAACTACGACCCAGTGAAGAACTACTTTGATACTACTCATGTAGAGGAAGTAATCGACTTGGTTTTGGAGGTTAATCCAAATGCAGTAATGGTCATTAAATCAACCATCCCTGTTGGCTACACCCGTAACCTCTATTTGAAGTATGCACAGAAGGGTGTAAAGAAATTCAATCTTCTCTTCTCACCGGAGTTCCTTCGTGAGAGCAAGGCGCTATACGACAACCTTTACCCAAGTCGTATCATCGTAGGTTATCCAAAGATTATCAACAAGCCAGAGTTTGAGGCTGAGAACAAGGCTATAGAATCGGTAAGTGATGTTAATATGTTGATTGAAGCAGCTAAAACTTTTGCAGCACTTTTGCAAGAAGGTGCCATCAAAGAAAATATCGACACTCTCTTTATGAGCATGAAGGAAGCAGAGGCGGTAAAACTCTTTGCTAATACTTACCTTGCCCTTCGCGTCAGCTACTTTAATGAGCTTGATACTTACGCAGAAGTAAAGGGGCTCGACTCAAAAGCCATCATCGAAGGTGTAGGTCTTGATCCACGTATCGGCACACACTACAATAACCCTTCATTCGGTTACGGTGGCTACTGTTTGCCTAAGGACACCAAGCAGCTTCTTGCTAATTATCAAGACGTACCCCAGAATATGATGTCTGCCATTGTTGAGTCAAACCGCACACGCAAGGATTATATTGCAGATGCAGTGTTGCGCAAAGCAGGTTATTATGCAGAAAATGGTCAGTGGGATGCAAGCAAAGAATATAACTGTGTAGTTGGTGTTTATCGTTTGACTATGAAGTCTAACTCAGACAATTTCCGCCAGTCTGCTATTCAAGGCATCATGAAGCGCATCAAAGCAAAGGGTGCAGAGGTTATCATTTACGAACCAACTCTTGAAAACGGCACTACATTCTTTGGTAGCAAGGTCGTTAATAATCTTGATGAGTTCAAGGCACAAAGCAAAGCAATCATTGCTAACCGTTTCGACGACTGCCTTAAGGATGTAGAAGATAAGGTATATACACGCGATATTTTTAGAAGAGATTAAACAATGGTAGAATATAATATAAATTTAGAAGGCAAGACGGTTCTTGTAACAGGTGCTGCTGGTTTTATCGGCAGCAACCTTGTAAAGCGTCTTTTCCACGATGTTAGGAACATTAAGGTTATTGGTATAGACTCAATTACTGATTATTATGATGTCAATATCAAGTACGAACGTCTGAAAGAAATCGAAGCAATTGCAGAGGGTGTGATTTATGATAATTTGTGTTCTAAAGAAGACGTATGGCAGTTTGTTCATTCCTCTATCGCTAACAAAGAAGCTGTAGAGAAAATCTTTGCAGAAAACAACATTTCTGTTGTTGTAAACCTTGCAGCCCAAGCTGGTGTACGTTACAGCATCACCAATCCTGACGCTTATATCCAAAGCAACCTCATCGGTTTCTATAATATCCTTGAAGCTTGCCGTTATCACGAGGTAGAACATCTTGTTTACGCAAGTTCATCATCAGTATACGGTAGCAACAAAAAAGTACCTTATTCTACGGACGACAAGGTAGATAATCCTGTATCTCTTTATGCAGCAACCAAAAAGAGTAACGAACTAATGGCTCATGCCTACAGTAAACTCTATAATATCCCATCAACAGGTTTGCGCTTCTTTACAGTATACGGTCCTGCTGGTCGTCCAGATATGGCATACTTCGGTTTTACCAACAAACTTGTTAAAGGCGAAACTATCAAGATATTTAATTATGGCAACTGCAAGCGCGACTTCACTTTTGTTGATGATATTGTAGAAGGTGTAGTCCGCATTATACAGCACGCTCCTGAGAAGCATAATGGCGAAGACGGACTCCCAATTCCGCCTTATAAAGTATATAATATCGGTAACAACTCTCCTGAAAACCTCCTCGACTTCGTAACCATTCTCCAAGAAGAACTTGTACGTGCAGGTGTATTACCAAAGGATTATAACTTTGAAGTTCATAAGGAACTTGTACCTATGCAACCTGGTGATGTACCAGTAACCTATGCAGATACAACACCATTAGAGCAAGACTTTGGTTTCAAGCCAAATACAAGCTTAAGAGAAGGATTGAGACGTTTTGCCGAATGGTATGCGGAGTATTATAACAATTAATTCCATTGTTCCTTAATGATATTGATTACTTGTAGACATGCAGGAGTTGCTTTATGCATAATATTAATAGTATGTTTGTTTTTATTAAAGCCCAATGTGATAATAACATAGATATAGTATTGAATGAAGCTCGATGATAGAGTTTATACCAAAAATATTCTATGTTATTATACGAGTGATTTTTACTAAATATATATAGGCACTTGCAATAGTGTCTATACGAAGGGCTATGCCTTAAATTGAGCACTGACGATTACTTTAATTATGTCGCTAGTATTAGCTATAATAATAAAAAGAACAAACGTGGGATCAAAAACATTATAATCCACGGGGAATATAACTTGTGTAAAAAAAAGTGAATGAACAAGATATCAGAAATAAAAAATAAAATAAATATTAGTAAGGATGGTAAAACAGTCTTTGCGAATTTTGGCTATTTGTCACTTTTACAAATAGCTGGCTATGTGTTCCCATTGATAACAATGCCGTATCTTGCACGTGTGATAGGTGCAGATGGCTTTGGAAAGATTGCATTTGCGTCAGCTATTGTTGTATGGATTCAGACAATATCCGATTGGGGATTTAACCTTACTGCAACTCGTGATGTTGCGCAAAATAGAAACAACAAAGAAAAAGTATCCAGAATATTTAGTAATGTATTATGGGCAAGATGTATTTTGACTATACTATCAGGTATAATTCTTTTGTTAGTAGTATTGGCTGTTCCATACCTTAGGAAGAATGCAGACATCATTTTTGTTACTTTTTTGTTGATTCCTGGTTACATTTTATTTCCTGACTGGTTTTTTCAAGCAATAGAAAGGATGAAATATACTACTATTTTTAATCTTCTCATAAAGTTGATATTCACAATATCTGTATTTATATTTATACATAAAAGGGAGGATTATTTAATACAGCCTCTTTTGACTGCAATTGGATATTTATTATGTGGTATAGGAGCTTTATATTTGATATTTAAAAGGTGGGGGTATTATTTATATAAACCACAATGGACAGAAATACTTGAAACTGTACGAAGTAGTACGGATGTATTTATCAACAATTTGATGCCAAATTTATATAATAGTTTTTCTGTTATGCTTCTTGGCTTTTTCGGAGGTTCAACAGCTAATGGCTTGTATGATGGTGGTAATAAGTTCCCTACTATTTTTTATAATTTCCAATCTGTACTTTCAAGAGCATTTTACCCTTTCTTGTCCAGACGTCCAGATAAGCATTCTTTATATGCAAAACTAAATGTTGGTTCTGCATTAATTGGGGCTTTATTACTCATAGTAGTATCTCCATGGGTTATAAAGATAATGTTGGGTGATGAATTTGAAAATTCTGTTATAGTGATGCAAATCCTATCTTTTTCTGTAGTATTTCTTGCTATGAGTTATACCTATGGTACTAATTATTTAATAATTAATCATAAAGAAAAGCCTTTAAGAAACTTAACTTTTGTATCGTCTATAGTAGGAATGTGTGTTTCGATACCATTAGTTTATTATTTCTCATACATAGGTGCTGCAATAACAGTATTGTTTTGCAGAGGACTGTTAGGAATTGGGGCTTATGTGTTTGTAAAATATATGAATAATAATAATTTTAAATAATATGAATATAGTAAGTCGAATAAAGTATGTGGCAAGAGTTGTTTTTGTTTTGAAGGATTTCGCAATTCATTATGAAAAACTTTTGGTGGAAAAAGACATTCGTAACCACGTTTTATAAAAGGAATTTGAAATATGTTTTTATAGAAAACGCTCTATCAAAATTACCTTTATATAATATTTTTATTAATAATAAAATAATCGTTATGGTATCAATAAAACGAGGCATTAATTATTTGCTGCGCAACAGGATGCAATTTTGTGACTCAATAGTTAAGAATTTCTTTTCTTGGCTTCCTGATAAAGTATATCTGTCTTTAAGATATCGTTGTCAAATGGGACGTTGGATTAATTGGAGAAACCCAAAAAAGTATCAGGAAAAATTGCAGTGGCTAAAGGTATATAATCGCCAAAAACGTTGTACGGAGATGGTTGATAAGGTTGCTGTTAAAGATTATGTGGCAAGGATTATAGGCGAAAAATATATCATACCTACCTTGGGAGTTTGGGATAGTTTCAATGAAATTGATTTTGAAAAATTACCAAATCAGTTTGTTCTTAAAACCAATAATGGTGGTGGCAGCATGGGAGTAGTCGTTTGTACAAATAAATCTGTATTAGATAAGGAAAGTGCAAAAAAACAATTAGAACTCTCGCTAAAAGGAAGTATTTATAAAAGTTATAGGGAATGGCCTTACAAGGATGTTAAGCCAAAAATTTTCGCAGAAGCCTTTATGGAGGATGATAGTGAGTTTAACAAGGGGGGACTGGTTGACTATAAATTTACATGCTTTAATGGGAAAGCCGATAATGTGATGGTCTGTTGTGGACGTCAAACAGGTGAAACCAAGTTTTATTTCTTTGATCAGGCGTGGAATTTACTCCCTCTTAATAAACGTGGAAAGGAGACTAATCCAAATTTCAAGCTTCCTAAGCCTGATTGTATGGATGAGATGTTTGAAATTGCAGGAAAACTGTCAGAGGGATTTCCCTTTCTACGCGTAGATCTCTATTACATTAATGACCGTCCGTATTTTGGGGAAACCACATTCTTCCCCGCAAGTGGTTTTGATCCAAATATTCTGCCAGAAACAGAAATCTTGTTTGGAGATAAAATTCTGTTACCGAACGAGTGTAGAGGAAAAGATAATACTGTTGTGAAAAAATAGATACGGCAATGATTCCAATACTTAATGAAGTCATAATGTATTTCTTTGATTAATAGGTGGATACTCTATTGGAGCAGATTATCTATCCGTGACAGTAGTCAGTATTTGATTATTAGGACGAATGATATAATCGGTATGTTTGTTAGGTTGTTTAGCAAAGTTAGTGCGCATACCGTCTAGTGATATCTTAATTGTATAATTATTAAACCTGTAAGCAGATTCAATTCTGCACTAAATAATTCTGCAGCAGGGTAAAAATCCATTAAAATGAAAACAATCGGTTTAGTAGTTTCACGTAAAGAGAATGAGAAGCGTCGAGCTTTAGTGCCTGAACACATTGTTCGCATTAAGCACCCCGAGTTTATAACCATAGAAAACGGATATGGAAATGTTTTGGGTTTTACAGATGAAGATTACACTTCTAAAGGATGTAAAGTTGCTTCTCGCGAGGAAGTGTTAAAATGTGATGTGATTTGTGATCCCAAAATTGGTGATGCGGAATATCTTGAATTATTGCAAAATCAAACAATATTCGGATGGGTGCATGCTGTTCAGAATCGCGATATTACGGATAAAATAATCAAGCATCAACTCACGTCTTATGCCTGGGAAGATATGTATGAATGCGGCCGACATTCATTTTGGCGGAACAATGAAATTGCTGGCGAGGCCGCTGTCCTTCATGCGTATATGTGTCATGGGACTACTCCTTTCCGCACAAAAGCAGCAGTTTTGGGTAGAGGTAATATAGCCCGCGGCGCAATAAAAATGTTGAATTATATGGGGGCTGAGGTAATCCAATATGATAGAAAGACAGAGAAGTTGTTTCAAAAGGAGTTGGGTGAATTTGATGTTATTGTGAATGCTATCCTTTGGGATACCTCGCGAAAGGATCATATTGTATACCGAGACGATCTTAAACGAATGAAGAGTGGTTCTTTGATAATAGATGTGTCATGTGATAGAAATGGAGGAATAGAGACAAGTATCCCTACAACACTAGAAGAACCTACTTATGTTGTAGATGGAGTTATGCATTATGTCGTTGATCATACACCAACTCTTTTTTGGAAAACAACATCTGAAACTTTGAGTGAAGAATTCTGTAAGTATATTGACTATATTATAGAAGATAACACTCTTTCAAGTCAAGTTTTGTCCCAAGCTCATAATTTTGAAAATGGTGTAATACTTGATAATCGAATAATAGAGTTTCAAAATAGATAAGATTACATTGATAGATGAGCATATTGCCGATCTATGCTCATCTACTAATTACGTTTATTGAACTCCAATAGTGTTGATTTGTTTGATAAATAAACTGTTGTTTTCTGTCGAAATGATTTGCTGGAGATTGCGTTAATGAGTAGTTAGGTATAACCTGGGGAGTATTTTTTAGACCGGAAACACTGCTGCCTTTAGAAGTCTTCAGGTCCGAATAGACTCGGCATAAACTTATCGGTTGACTCTTTCTCGGGAATAGTCTTGTATCAAAACGCATATTGTCTTTTGCCTGGGTTACGAAGAATGCATTCTTTTTATGAATGAGGTGAAATAAGCGATAGGAATCAGCGTGTCCCTTATCCTTCAAGTATATACAGATGGTTCATTATAAAGATAATCCAATGCTTTTACATCATGAACTGACGCTTCGGTTATATTAACAGATACTGGTTCAGGCAATATTTCAAGGCTTTGCTCAAGGCCGTGAAATCTGGTAGAACGGACTACGAAAATCTCCTTCCGATGACAATCTGCTTGGACTAATGAAATTTCTAGTGAAAGAAATTTAATAATGAAATTTGCGGGCTTTTGCAAAGCCCGCAAATAGGGGCGTTGTGACATTTTTGGACGCTTACATATGTTCCATCACACCCATAATGCACTTAATTGCACGATTGTCGTTATTTTTTTTGCGAAAAATCCTCGCAAATCTGAAATTATTTTTGTATCTTTGCTCACGGCTTTGAAGTTTTATCTTTATTCTTTAGCGATTATAAAGATACTCATTATTCTGTGAGATATTCTGAGCCATTTTTATCCCAAAATTTCGTTAAATCACGCTTGTGAATTTTCACTTGCAAAACATTAGAATAATATACTCTTATAGTGATTAACTATCTCATGAAAGTAAAGTGTTTCCTGACTTTTGTAGGATTTAATCGTCGTGAGATTTTAAAATATTTTTTTTAATTTAGCAGATAAAATTCGATTTTAGTTATGTCATATACTTTTTATGTCTTTTTGTATTGTCTTGTTTTATTCTTCTTTATGTTATTTAAAGGAGGGAAACGTAAATATGAAGTATATTTGCTTTTGGTCTTGCCGGTGCTTATTTATGTTCATAGTTTTTTGGATCCTAATACGATAGCTGATTTACCTACATATCGAGAATCTTTTGCAGATGTAAGATTAACGAATGTTTTCAATCCTGTAGATTTGCAAATCTATAGGTCTTTTCATAAGGAAGAATTCGGCTTTATTCTACTCTTAAAGTTGGTTGGTCTTTTCACGGATGATTTTAATGTATTTCTCTGTCTTTTTTCTGGTTTACTTTTGGGAGTATATTCATATGTAATATTAAAGCTGTCTCCCAATGTATGTTTATCAATACTCTTTTTAATGGTGATTGTCTTTGATCAATCCATTTTCGTTTTGAGACAACATTTATCTGTTGCTTTTATCTTACTGACAATACCATCCATCATTGAACGTAAAATTTGGAAATTTACGGCTATATTGACAATTGCAATATTGTTTCATAAATCTTCTTTAATTTGGGGTATAATGTACTTTATGTATGGAATAAAAAAGCCATGGAAGATGTTTGTTACGTTAGGTTTAGTTGCAATAGGATTGGGATTAATATTTAGTTTCTTGTCGTTTTTTGATGAACAATTATCGTTAGGATATTCATCTTATATTGATGGAAAAAAGACAGGAAAATCTAATTTAGTTTCATTTTTCATAGGATTAGGCTTGTTTTTAAGTTATTTCTTTATCTGTAGAAAAAAAGTTTTTGAAAATGGATTGATGAAAGTTTGTCTTTTGTCTTTATACGTTTATGTCGTTTTGAGTCTTGTTGGTATTAATATAGGCTTGTTGTCTAGGTTTACACTTGTATTCCAAACTTCATTATTCTTCGTCATACCTATAGTATGCAAAGTGCTTAAAAATAAATGGTTAAAGGTTGGATATGTATCATCTTGTTTGATTTGTTTTGCATATATCAATTATTTTGGCTCTTTCTCCGAGTACTTGGCAAATACAAAACTATTTGTATTTGGAACAGAACAAATGCTATTTTATCTTGTCTTTACTGGCATTACGTTATATAGCGTCATATATTTATATGAGAGACATTTAAAGGCTGATAAGAAAAAAAGGCTGATAAGAAAAAAAGAGTTATCAACAACTCCTTCTAGAAAAAATAAGATGTATGTCTAAATAAAAATCATTTTTTCAGATTAACAACTGATAAGTTAGCTGTTTCAAACTTGAAGTGAAAAGTTCACTGCACTCTAAGTTGAAATAAAAACATTTTAGTGAACACATTAACTACAATTATGCAGAAAAGAGTATCCCTTATAGGTAATTTGGGTAATGCAGATGGATGTTTTAATGGACAAACTGTTAAAACTAAAATAGTTACTGATGAATTAATTAGATATTTTGGCAGTAATCAAGTTGATATTTTTAATACAAGCGCAGGATTGAAAGTGTTGTTTACCGCACCTTTAATTGCATTTAAAGCACTTAAAAGAAGTGATGACGTCGTTATTTTACCTGCGCAAAATGCGGTAAGGGTATTTGTGCCATTATTGGTGTTGTTGAATTTATTCTTTAAGGGCAAACGTATCCATTACGTTGTTATTGGTGGTTGGCTTCCTTCTTTTCTGAAACACAAACCTCTTTTGTCTTATTTCCTAAAGAAGGTGTATATGATTTATGCAGAAACTCATCATATGAAATCTGCGTTGGAGGCAAAGGGCTTTGTTGGTAATGTTACCTACATGCCGAATTGTAAGCCATTACGTATTGTTGATACTGACGATTTTTCGGATAATTTTTCACAACCATATAAAATTTGTACGTTCTCTCGTGTTTGGAGTCAAAAAGGAATTGCAGAGGCGGTTGATGTTGTGATTAAGATTAACCAAAAATATGGTCGTACTGTTTATCATTTAGATATATACGGGCAAGTTGAAGCAGGAGAGGAAGAATGGTTTGCTAACCTTCAACGAAAATTTCCTGATTACATAAAATATGGAGGTCTAATTGCATTTGATAAAAGCGTAGATGTGCTTAAATCATATTTCTTCTTGTTGTTTCCGACGAAGTACCCCGGTGAGGGAATTCCAGGAACTATTATTGATGCATACGCTGCCGGGTTGCCTGTAGTATCTTCATTATATCCGAATTTTGCAGAAATAATAGAAGAGGGTGTTACTGGCTTGGGATATGAATTTAATAATGTTGGTGCATTTGAAAAGCTTTTAGATAAAATTGCTTGTAATCCACAGATAATCATTAACTTAAAAAGCAACTGTGTTCGAAGGGCAAAAATGTTCTTGCCTGAAGAGGTTTTAAATATATTAATAAAGAATATTCAATAAATAATGTGATATCTAGTATGAAAGACTTTAGTAAGATTAAAATAGCAGTAGCCGGTACTGGCTACGTAGGTCTGAGCATAGCAACGCTATTGTCCCAGCACCATGAAGTAACTGCTGTAGATGTAATCCCTGAGAAGGTGGAGAAACTCAACAATAAGATTTCTCCTATTCAGGATGATTATATCGAGAAGTATTTGGCAGAGAAACCATTGAACTTGACTGCAACTCTTGATGGTAAGTCTGCTTATAAGGATGCAGACTTCGTGGTGATTGCTGCACCAACCAATTATGACCCAGTAAAGAACTACTTCGATACAACCCACGTAGAAGAAGTAATCGACCTGGTATTGGAAGTAAACCCAGATGCAGTGATGGTAATCAAGAGTACCATCCCGGTAGGTTATACTCGTAACCTCTACTTAAAGTATGCCAAGAAGGGAGTGAAGAAGTTTAACCTGCTTTTCTCACCAGAGTTCCTTCGTGAGAGCAAAGCTCTCTATGATAACCTCTACCCAAGTCGTATTATCGTAGGCTATCCTAAGGTAATCGATCGTCCTGAGTTTAAAGAAGAGAATGAGGCTATCAATAAGGTAACCAATGCCGATATGATGATGGAAGCAGCCAAGACTTTTGCTGCACTTCTCCAGGAAGGTGCCATCAAGGAGAATATTGATACACTCTTTATGGGTATAAAGGAAGCAGAAGCTGTTAAGCTCTTTGCTAATACCTATCTGGCTTTGCGAGTAAGCTACTTCAACGAGCTTGATACGTATGCAGAGGTCAAAGGTCTTGATACCAAGGCTATTATCGAAGGCGTTGGACTGGATCCCCGTATTGGTACTCATTACAATAATCCAAGCTTTGGTTATGGTGGCTATTGCTTGCCAAAGGATACCAAGCAGCTCTTGGCAAACTATGCCGATGTTCCAGAGAACCTGATTGAGGCAATCGTAGAAAGCAACCGTACTCGTAAGGACTATATCGCTGATGCAGTTCTTCAGAAGGCTGGTTACTATAGCTATGCTGATGATAATAGCTATGATGCAAGCAAGGAGCACAACTGTGTAATTGGTGTTTATCGCCTGACGATGAAGTCAAACAGTGATAACTTCCGCCAGTCTGCAATTCAGGGTATCATGAAGCGTATCAAGGCAAAGGGTGCTGAAGTCATCATTTATGAACCAACATTGGAAGAGGGAAGTACTTTCTTTGGTAGTAGAGTAGAGAACGATCTCGAAGTCTTCAAGTCAAAGAGCCATGCCATCATCGCTAACCGCTACGATGCATGTTTGGATGATGTAAAGGATAAGGTATATACACGAGATATTTTCAGAAGAGACTAATTTTATGGAAGATTACGGATTAGTTTCAATTATCACACCAACATGGGCATGTGCTCCTTTTATCTGTGAAACAATAAGAAGTATTCAAGCTCAGACTTACCAGAATTGGGAGTTGCTGATACAAGATGATTGTTCTACCGATAATACACTGGAGATAATCCGTCCATATATGGAAGATGATAGTCGAATCAAATATGAGTGCAATCCAAAGAATAGTGGTGCTGCCATTACTCGTAACAATGCTCTTCGTAGAGCAAAAGGTAGATGGATTGCTTTCCTTGATAGCGATGACTTATGGATGCCTGAGAAATTGGAGCACCAGCTGGCTTTTATGGTGAAGAATGATTATGCATTCTCCTATACTCGTTATGAAGAAATGGATGAGAATTCTCATCCAACAGGTGTTTTGATTACGGGGCCTAACCACGTCACAAAACTGGGCATGTATGCTTTCTGTTGGCTTGGATGCCTAACAGTGATGTATGACCGAGAAAAGGTAGGCTTGATTCAGATAGAAGACATAAAGAAGAATAATGACTATGCGATGTGGTTGCAGGTGTGCCAAAAGGAAGATTGTTATCTCCTTGATGAATGCTTGGCAAAATATCGCAGAGGTCGAGTGGGTAGTGTCTCAACTCACGGTTATGCGACTATGATCAAGTGGCATTATAAACTCTGGCATGAGGTAATGAAGATGAATCTTATATCAAGTTTGTTCTTTACAGGAATGAACCTGGTATGTGGTGTATTCAAGAAGATTCATTATGTGAAAAAATAATTATGATTTTCAAAAGACTATTTGATATTATAGCATCCCTATTGGGATTGCTCTTGATATGGTGGATATTCCCGCTGGTGGCTTTTCTTATTCATAAGAAGATGCCGGGTGGCTCGGCTTTCTTTGTTCAGAAGAGAGTGGGCAAGGGGGGAAAGTTGTTTAAGTGCCATAAGTTCCGCTCGATGGTGGTGAGTCATAATGGTTCATCGGTATCGGTGGCGGGCGATAGCAGAATCACTCCGTTTGGTGCGAAGCTTCGCCATTATAAGATTGATGAGTTGCCTGAGCTTTGGGATGTACTGATTGGCAATATGAGTTTCGTTGGTCCCCGTCCTGATGTTCCTGGTTATGCAGATAAACTGGAAGGTGATGACAGGGATGTACTGAAGCTTCGTCCGGGTATCACGGGGCCTGCTACGCTGAAGTATCGCTTGGAGGATGAAATGATTTCTGAGTATGTGGCAAAGAAACAGGCAGAGGGTGATGCTCGCCCTATGCAGGAGATTGCAACAGAATATAATGACAAGGTGATATATCCTGATAAGGTTCGCCTTAACTGCTATTACTATCGCCATTATTCCTTCTGGAAGGATATCGAAATGATATTCGCAACAGTGCTTGGCAGAAAGGTGAAGTTTGCAGGGGAAGAAGTTTAATTTCACCTTATTGTATGAGACCCCAAAGGTGTAAAAAAATCTCCTGATTACAAAATGTCAAAGAACGAATGTATGTTAAACTTTTAACGAGGACACTTTTTTAAGTGGACTTATGTAATAACTTTTGATATCTAAGATTAGAACTGTTCAAAAATTTCTAGATAATGAGACGAATACTTTTAATCACCGAAAACCTTGGCTCTGGAGGAGCTGAGCGTCAGATATGCGGTTTGGCTTCAATGCTAACTAAAGCAGGCTTTCCTTGTCGCTTAATAACATATGTAAAGAATCAGTTTTATGAGCCTTATCTTAGCCAGAAAGGTGTGGACTATAAGTTTGTGCCTGAGCTGTGGAACAAGAAGACTCGAGTGTTGAAGGCAGCAAAGTATGTACATCTGTATAAACCAGATGTCGTAATTTCGTTCTTACCGTCTGTAAACAAGACTATGTGCCTTGCAAAGATGTTTTTCGGGGCTAAGCTGGTGGTGTCGGAACGAAACAATAATACTTGCATCACTCGTGGTGATAAGGTGCAGTTTAATCTCTATCGTATGGCTGATGCTATTGTACCAAATAGCAATAGTCAAGGGAAGTTTATAAGTAAGAATTTTCCTTTCCTGAGTAAGAAAGTACATCCTATCATTAACTTTGTAGATGTCAATCGCTTTACTCCTGCTGAGACTCCACAACGCAATGACACACTTCGTATCGTTACTGTAGCTCGTTATACTCAGCAGAAGAATGTGCTGACTTATTTAATGGCTGTGCGCAAGGTGAAGGATATGGGGCTAAATGTGCATTTCGATTGGTATGGTGACAAGAAGCATAATGCAGCTTATTTTGTAGAAATAGAGAAAGTATATCAGCAGCTTGATATTGCAGATTACATGACATTACATAATCCAAACCAAAAGATTGAAGAGGAATATCGAAAGGCTGATATATTCTGTCTTCCAAGTCTTTTTGAAGGGTATCCAAATGTAGTGGCAGAAGCCATGTCTTGCGAATTACCTATTCTCTGTAGCAATGTATATGAGAATCCATATATAGTAGAAGAAGGTGTAAATGGTTTTTTATTTAATCCAGAGAGGTCAGAAGATATAGCCGATGCCATTAATAAGATAGTAAACTTAACACATGATGAAAGACAAGAAATGGGTAAGCGCAATCGCCAACTTTGCTTAAAGCGCAATACTGAAGAAACTTTCTTAAGATCGTACGTTGAACTTATAGATAGTTTGTAAATCACATAACAATGACATTTCAATCTCTTGAATATTTCATACAGACTCATTGATAGGATATATGCTCATGAAGGACATCATATATTTTGTAACTGTAACTTGAAATCAGAGATGATTAGTGGATTGGGTAGATATTAAATGGATGAAATTTATGAATGGCTGAATCCTAGGATTCCTGTAGAGTATGTACTCATCTCCTTTCTTGTGCTTTCAGTCGCAATTGTGACAGGAATGCTGGTGATGAAGGGGAGTAGGGCAAAGAGGTTCGTGCTTGGGGCATTGCTTGCGGAGTACTATTTCCTGGTTCTTTGTTCTACTGTGATCTGTAGAGCTAGCGTCATGGAACGACATGTCGAGTTGGTGCCATTTTGGAACTATCCAGATATCTGGAATAAGGTGGATTATCCTGCAGACCTAATAGAGGTATTGCTGAATATGGCACTCTTTGTTCCGATAGGATTCCTGCTCGGAGGAATTGGTTTTAAAACCAAGAAGGTTCTCTTAATGGGAATCTGTTTATCGGGGATTATCGAGGTTTCACAATTCGGCTTTTGTAAAGGGCTTTGTGAAACGGATGATGTAATACATAATAGTGTGGGGGCATTCCTAGGGTATCTGGGATTCCTAGGAATTCTTAAAGGGAAAAGAAGGTTGTTTTCGAAGTTCTCTGGCTTTCTTTAGAAAGAAGGATTTTTTCGAAAACCTACCCGTCCTTCCTTACCCTTAAGGAAGGCTCCACCTCTCACCCCAGCCCTCTCTCCTCAGGAGCGAGGGAGAAAACCGCCCTACTCGGTGCTCGGAACCGCTTCGCTATAAGGTTGGCGGACCATCAAAGGTCTTCGCCAGTTTTTGCGGGCTGGGACCGCTTGGGGTGGAGTGGCTATTGTCTGGGAGAGGGGTTGCTTCCTGTGGGTGAAGGGTATGGCTGGAGATAGTGGGGGAGAATGTTAATGAATAAACTTTAAATACAATATACAAATGGAAGAAAGAAAGACTATTTATCTTTGTCTGGCTCACATGAGCGAGACTGGTGAGGAACAGAAATACGTGAAAGAGGCTTTTGATACCAACTGGGTGGTGCCTCTGGGTCCTAACGTGAATGGTTTTGAGGATGACCTCAAGGCTTTCGTTTCAAAAAACAGCGATGGCTCTGAGTTGTCTCGTGAGGTGGTGGCGCTGAGTGCTGGTACTGCTGCCGTTCACTTGGGCTTGCTGGCTTGCGGTGTTGGTCCTGGTGATGAGGTTTGTGTGCAGAGCTTTACTTTCTGTGCTTCTTCTCATCCTATTACTTATCTCGGTGCTACTCCTGTTTTCATCGATTCTGAGCCTGATTCATGGAATATGGATCCGGAATTGTTGGAGAAGGCGATTATCGACCGTAAGGAGAAGACGGGTAAATATCCTAAGGCGATAGTTCCTGTTGCACTCTATGGTATGCCTTACGATTGCGATAAGATTATGGCGATTTCTGAGAAGTATGGTATCCCTGTAGTGGAGGATGCTGCTGAGGGCTGCGGTTCTAGATGGAAGGGTCAGGTATTGGGTACATTCGGTAAGTTTGGCGTATTGTCATTCAATGGTAACAAGATGATTACTACTTCTGGTGGTGGTGCCTTGATTTGTCAGGATGCCGAGAGCAAGAACAATGTGATGTGGTATGCTACCCAGGCTCGTGATGCTTATCCTTACTATCAGCATACTGCCATCGGTTACAACTATCGTATGAGTAATGTCTGTGCAGGTATCGGTCGTGGTCAGATGACAGTATTGGAGGATCACATCGCTCACCATAAGCATGTACAGGAGTTGTATAAGGAACTCTTGAAGGATGTTGAGGGTGTTACCTTGCATGAGGCTCCTAATGCTGACTATGATTCCAACTACTGGCTCTGCACCATTACACTTGATCCTAAGCTGAAGATTCAGGGTCAGGAGAATGCGTATAAAGAGGTTGTGAAGACTGCTGTTGGTGGTGCTGCTGGTGTGATTCACATGGTGGATACTCCTACAACTGATTGTCAGCCAAATGAGAATGTGGAGGCATTGCGTGTCTTTATGTTGAGCAAGAAGATTGAGGCACGACCAGTATGGAAGCCTATGCATAAGCAGCCTGTTTATCAGAATGCTCCTGCATACGTGAATGGTGTAAGTGAGGCCATCTTCAAGGTTGGTGTCTGCTTGCCAGCTGGTCCGATGGTATCGGACGATGATGTTCGTTACATTGTAGAAAGTATTAAAGAGGCGATTGTATAATCGCCTCTTTAATACTTTCTTTCTAGAAAAGGATGTTTTCTGCAACTCAGTTTCTTCTGTAAGAAGTGTGTTCTAAAATCATCCCGTCCTTCTTTTAAAGAAGGCTCCACCTTTCTCTCCAAGCCTCTCTTCAATAGTCTTTACGACCCCTTCGGTTCCCCTTGTAGGGGACAGAAACCTCAGGGACGAGAGGATGTAACCGCCCTCCGGTGCTCGGAACCGCAACGCTCTAAGGTTGGCGGGGCATCAAAGCCCTGCGCCAGGTTTTGCGGGCTGGGACCGCATGGGGAATAGTAGTTTATAGTTTACTGTTAATAGTTCACAGTTGATTTTGTAGTAATTTGCTGATAACTTGCAGATTTCTTGTGATTTTCTTGGTGGTTTCAAGAAAAAAGCGTAATTTTGGCGGCATCTAACATAAAATACAAAGGTATGGAAGGAAATAGATATAAAATAACAGAAGATAATGCTGCGGCTGGTATGGTTGCTGAGCCAACTCCGACCGTAAGATCTTCTTTGTCTGTTCAGGAAATGAGACATTGTCTTATGGATGCAATATATTCTTCTAAGGATATTGATAAATTATACACCTGCTTAGTTATTCTTAATGGTAAGCCGGTAAAAGAATATCGTAGTAAGTATCGTACTAAGACGGATGCAGAACTTTCCGCAGAGTTGTCACAATTCCCATCTTGGGATGAAATGGAACATCCAGATTTGTCGAATATTGATTATCGACAATATAAGCATAAGAAGTCGCCAAGAACAATTAAAGCAATATCAAAATGGCTGTAACTAGAGTAAATCAAGGAGAAATTGTAGAGGTTCCATTTGAATTGCCTGATGGAAGCATCTTACCACACCCTGCATTGGTTATTTCAAATGAGTATTTACAGGATTATGAAGATGGCTTGTTTTATGCCGTATTGATATCTACAAAAAATCATTATCCTGAATTCACAATACCAATTGAGGATTCTTGGTTAAACAAGCCCTTAAGTAAAAGTTCGTTCTTTGTTACTCATATCATTGACCAGTTTAATGTTGATGAAGTGATGAAACGTAGCAATACGTATTTAAAGGCACGTTACTTTGATTATGTTGTTGATGAAATTATCAAGAATGTAATTGGTGGAAAAGAGGAATAATTGGTTGAGGTACAATGAAGTTTCATTAGATTGTAATATATTACCTTTGCATCCGTAATCAAAACAGTTTGATAATGGAAACAAGGGAATATTTCGAAAAAGTGATGCAGGATTACAACCAAAATCGTAAAGGTCGTAGCTTGCGCAAGTATTGTAAGGAGGAGACTGTGAATTATGACTGGCTCATTGAGTTTAAGAAATCATATCGTTCAAATCAGCTTCAACCAGATGAAAACAAGAAGCTAGGCGAAGGTGAGTTTATCGCTTTGACAGTTGAGGAGAATTTTGTTCCTGAGAAGTTGAATGACATTAATTTTGGCGATTATATAGAAGATATACTCACCCGACTGATGGAGGGGGAGCAAGACTTCATGTCCCTAATCCCATGTAATTATAACTCGAACAAAAAGGTGAATGGCAGGGCTGCCTAATAGGTAGCTCTGGCAATAAAGAGGCGATTGTATAATCGCCTTTTTTTTTGTATTAGGCGAACATGTAGATTTCAACTTCGTCCTCTTCCTGCAGGGTTTTCTGCCTTGAGATAAAGGGCACGCAGATTTCGCAGATGACGCAGATTTTGACCTGCTCGGTTTGGGATTTCGCAGATTTCGGGAGATTTTGCTGATGACTTGCAGAATTCTTTGCTTTATTCTTGGTGGTTTCGAAGAAAATGCGTAATTTTGCATCTATAGTTAAACGTTTAAATTATAGGAGGATAGATTATGGTTGTTTATGTTGCAAACCCACTTTATGATGCTGTGTTCAAATACTTGATGGAGGATAATCGTATCGCTAAGACCATTCTGTCAGCATTGTTGAAGAAGAAAGTTATCGATGTGAAGATTCGCAGGAATGAATATGCAAATCTGACTCGTCGTGAATCTATCTCCATGTTCAGAATCGATTTCGCTGCTACTGTTTTAGATGAAGACAATCAGCCACATTTGATGTTGATTGAGCTTCAAAAGACTTGGCTGCCAACTGAGACTTTGCGTTTCCGCCGTTATCTTGCTCTGCAATATAACAACGAGGAGAATATGCGGAAGGAAGAGCATGGAAAGTATGCTATTCCTATGGTTGCAATCTACCTCCTTGGACATTGTGTCGGTGAGATAGAAGAACCTGTTATATATGTCAACCATCATGCTTATAATTATGATGGCAAAAAAGTAGAGGCGGGAATTCCTGATCCTTTTGTTGAGAGTTTGCAGCATGATAGTATCATAGTGCAGATTCCTTTGTTGCATGGTAGGGTTAACAATCGCTTAGAGAAGGTTCTTTGCTTGTTTGACCAGACGAATGTTGCGGATAATAAAAAGGTGATCAAGGTTGATGATAAGCAGTTTGAGGGTGACAATGATATGGAATATATTGTTCGTCGGCTTCAATCGGCTGCAGCTGATCCTGATATGAGGTATCAGATGAATGCTGAGGATGAATTCTTTAAAGAATTGGAAGCTAGGGACTCTCTTATTATGGAGAAGGATGGTCAGTTGAAGGAGAAGGATGGTCAGTTGAAGGAGAAGGATGAGATGCTTCGTAAGATGATTAAGGGAATGCAGGAAAATGGCATGTCGCTTGATGAAATTGCTAAGATGTTGAATAAGACAGTGGATGAAGTAAAACAGATTCTTTAGGTAGTATCTTGTAATTGACAGTTATGAAGATAAAAAGCATAAAGATAGAAAAATTATATGGCAAGTATGATTTTGACTGGAATTTACGCAGTGATGTAAATATTATAGCAGGCGATAATGGCTCATATAAAACTACGCTGTTGAATATTATAGCTAGTTTATGTGAGCCAAATAGCGTACCTGAAAGATATATTCTTAAGGGAGCTATTTTGGAAATGACAGAAGAGATTTCTGTAAAATTTCGTATTTCTGATCTTACTCTAAACGCTAGTGTTATTTCGATTAAGCAAGGTGAGAGTAAGTTATCTGTTGGCAACTTTAAGAAACTTCGTATATTCAATAAAATATCAACATTTGATGTTCCTGCACTGAAAAATGAAATGAGTAGTGTCTTGGATCAACAATTGGAAGTTCTTGAAAGTGAATATGCATATTATTTGTCAGATCTTTCTAAACAGCTTTGTGATATTATTTACCAAGCGGGAAAAGTTGATATGGAAGATATGAAAAAAATATATGCGCACAATGATATGTTTATTGAGATTGTTAATGATGCATTTAAACGTACAAATAAAACTGTTGACACAACGAAAAGTAAATTGCAATTTAAGATAGGGGATGAATTGCTGGAAAGTAATAAGCGTTTATCTTCTGGTGAAAAGCAGTTTATAATCGTTATGCTTGCGATTTTGTTGCAGCGTAATCAAGAGAGCATTTTGATCATGGATGATCCTGAAATATCGATGCACTTGGATTGGCAGAGAAATTTGATTGACAATATTCTAAAGTTGAACCCAAACTGTCAGATTATATTGGCTACGCATTCTCCTGGTATCATTATGGATGGATGGGAACAACTGGTTACTAATATTTCTGATTTGATTTCTATTAATGATTAGATTTTGTATACGTATATGACAACCTTTTTCGTAAAGGTTTACGAAATATAGATAAAGGCTTTTCGGATGGGAGGCTCCCACAGTTTTTTTTGACCTATGCGGTCATGAGAGTTGGGTCACGCAGATTTCGCAGATGACGCAAATCTTGACCTGTTCGGTCTGGGATTTTGCAGATTTCGGGAGATTTTGCTGATGACTTGCAGAATTCTTTGCTTTATTCTTGGTGGTTTCGAAGAAAAAGCGTATTTTTGCGGCAGAAGTGTTAAATATAGAAGGAATTGATTATGAGAAGTATGAATAAAATGTCGGCGGAGGATATCGCTAAGCTTAAGGCGGTAGCTTTGTATGTCTTAGACAAATGTGGTGAAACGGATTTCATTCATTTGTTTAAGATTATCTATTTTGCGGAAAGGAATCTCTATGCAAAATATGGTCAACATTTAGTTAAGGATACTTTTATCGCCATGGAACACGGACCGGTTCCCTCTCATCTTTATGATGCCTTGAAATTAATGAATGGCAAGGGAAACAATAAGGATGTCAAAGCTATTAGCGATTCTTTGTTACCTGCTGGTGGGGAATGCGCTTGGTTTTTTGTGAAAGCTGGCGAAAAGCCTGACTTGGACGAATTGAGTAAAGCTGAGATAGAAGCGTTGGATGCTGCCATTGATAAATACAAAGATATGGATACCAAGACTTTGTCTGAGCTATCTCATGATTCTGCCTGGCATGAGGCATGGAATAAGAATCATAATGCTGTTATGACCTCTCTGAATATTGCAAAAGCAGGTGATGCTTCTAATGAGTTTTTAGAGTATCTCCAGGAACAGGAATTTATAGATTCTATTTTGGAGGCTTAGGCTATGGTGAACTTCAAAGAATTGCTGGGAAATAATAATCAGCTTCAAAACTTGCTCCTTGATACAGTTGAGGAAGGTGAAGTTTATCGTCTTTGTATGACAAAAGAAGAAGGTATTATTCCTAAAAATAAAGGAGATGAAGGGAAAAATTAATAAGAATGATTTGGTAGAAATAAAAAAGGCCATTTGTTCTTATGAGAATGTTTCCATGAAGTTGTTGAAACGTTTTGGATTGATATAACTGGGAAATTTATTGTGATTTTCTTGGTGGTTTCGTAGAAAAAGCGTAATTTTGGCGGCTGAATGTTGAACTAGAATAAATAGGAGGAAGAATATATGGATACAACAAAGTTAACAAGGGAAGAGGCTCTACGCCGTTGGAATGCTTCTAAGGAAAACAAACGTAAAATGGTGGAGAAACTGGAGAACTTGGTTCGCAAAAGCTGTCTGGAACGTACTGGTAAAGAGCCTATAGGGGTAGAAGTATGGTAAGTATTCTTTTACCTTTGCACCCGGAATCACGAAAGTCGATGAGGAACTACATATTCCGGAGCATACCCGTTCAATTTCCGATGGCGAATTCAGTCGCAGAAT
>OKVK01000413.1_pt1 | contig 29632 bp, 24 predicted proteins | sample 1604771 | NCBI WGS metagenome assembly OKVK01 (sample SAMN01760906, study PRJEB22395) | human gut metagenome | reverse complement strand
GGCAGCACTGGCGACCGGAGCCGGACAGGTGATTACACTTGTAATTTACATTATTATCTATATGGTAAAACCGATTCCGGTAAAGATTTGTATTTCCGGAGTTAGCTTTAAAGGCGGTATCAGCAGAAGGCTTTACTCTATCGGCATTCCGGCTATCCTGAATATGGCGCTGCCATCCCTTCTGATCTCTGCACTGAATGGTATTCTGGCAGAGTTTTCTCAGAGCTACGTGTTGGTTTTGGGGGCTTATTACAAACTGCAGACCTTCCTGTATCTGACAAGCAGTGGTATCGTGCAGGGAATTCGTCCATTGATTGGATATAATTATGGTGCGCGGGAATATGATCGCGTTCATAGAATATATCGGACAGCCCTTGGTATGTCATTGGTTGTTATGATTGTGGGAACGGTTCTCTGCCTCTCCATTCCGGGAAGCCTTATTGGAATCTTTACCAGCTCAGCAGAGACTGTAGTGATTGGAAAGACAGCACTTCGGATTATCAGCGGCGGATTTATTATTTCTGCGGTATCTGTCACTTCCTGCGGTGCACTGGAAGGACTGAACATGGGCTTTCCTTCACTGCTGATTTCCATGCTCCGCTACATCCTCATTATTATTCCGGCGGCATTTTTGTTAAGCCGGATACTGGGAGCGAATGGCGTATGGCATGCCTTTTGGGTGACCGAGTGGATTACTGCGGGTGTGGCATGGCTGATTTATAAAAAGAAAACATCCTGGGAAAAATAAAAAAAGCCTGGCATCGACTGTCTCGTTCAAAGGGACGGTTGGTGCCAGGCGTTTTTAATGCTTTATTTAAAAAGCTCCTCTTTTCTTGCTAAAATTGCCTCACATGCAGCGCATGCCGGGCAGTCACAGTATTTTGCGCCTGCGGCTTTGATCTCTTTGCCGTGAGCAGCCACATTCTTTGCCATCCCAGCTCCGAATATTTTTGCACCCATATCGGATTCTGCAAAGGCGATGAGTCCGTCTATGGGCATGATATCTGCTTCCAGTTCTGCCACGTATGCTTTGGTCGCTTCTGCCTCTTTGTCAGTGCCGGCAGCTGCCAGCCAGTTGTTTGCAGCTTCTTTTAATTCTGCACAGCAGCTGTGGGCTGCGGTCAGTTCTTTGGTCTTCTCAGTTACAAATGCAAGTGTCTCTTTGGTCATGATAAAGTCCCCTTTCTAAATAGATATATCTATTGTAACACATAAGAAAAACATGTAAATCATGAGAAAATTCCAAAAACAATCCGGAAAACCGCTGTGAAATGAATGGGATTAAATTTTATGGTGAAAAATCCTAATCCAATATCAGGAAAATACTTTAAAATTGTGCGCGAATAAAGAAAGAAAATGCGAAAATTTATAAAATAGAGAAAAAATATGCCATAGAATTTTCTGTTTACAAATAATCTGACGATTCAATAAAAATTTCTTATTTACATCTTAAAAAAATGGGTGTAAACTTTTAGAAAACTTGCAGGTTACATGAAATGTCAACGATTCAAGAAAGAAAGGTACAGCTTATGAACGAACAGAGAAATCAGGAATGTCCCAGACCGGGAATGTATGACCCGAGCTTTGAACATGACAACTGCGGTATCGGCGCTGTCGTAAATATTAAAGGCGTCAAATCGCACAAGACAGTAGAAGATGCACTGAGCATTGTAGAGAATCTGGAACACCGCGCCGGCAAGGATGCGGAAGGCAAGACCGGAGACGGTGTTGGTATCATGGTTCAGATTTCCCATAAATTTTTCTCTAAAGAGTGTGCGAAGCTTGGTATTGAGCTTGGAGGGGAGAGAGAATACGGTATCGGAATGTTTTTCCTTCCCCAGGATGAGCTGAAACGCAACCAGGCGAAGAAAATGTTCGAGATCATCGTAGAGAAGGAAGGCATGAACTTCCTTGGATGGAGAGAGGTAACCACCAATCCGAAGGTGCTGGGAAGTAAAGCATTGGAGAAGATGCCGAGTATTATGCAGGCATTTATTCAGAAACCGGAGGATGTGGAAAAAGGACTGGATTTCGACCGGAAGCTTTACATCGCAAGACGTGTGTTCGAACAGTCCATCGAGGACACCTATGTGGTATCCTGTTCCAGCCGTACCCTGATTTATAAAGGTATGTTTCTGGTAGGACAGCTTCGTTCCTTCTTCCTGGATCTGCAGAGTCAGGACTACGAGAGTGCCATCGCACTGGTTCACTCCCGTTTCTCGACGAACACCATGCCCAGCTGGGAGCGTGCACATCCCTATCGTTTCCTGGTACATAACGGTGAGATCAATACGATCAAAGGTAATGCCGACAAGATGCTGGCCCGCGAGGAGACGGTAGAGTCCGAGCATCTGAAGGGAGAATTCCATAAGATTCTTCCGGTTATCAGTGCATCTGGTTCCGACTCCGCCATGCTGGACAACACACTGGAATTCCTGGTGATGAGCGGTATGGATCTGGCGCTGGCAGTGATGATCCTCATTCCGGAGCCGTGGCTTAACAACCGCACGATGTCCCAAAAGAAGAAAGATTTCTATCAGTATTATGCGACCATGATGGAGCCGTGGGATGGACCGGCATCTATCCTTTTCACCGACGGAGATGTGATGGGAGCCGTTCTGGACCGTAATGGACTTCGTCCTTCCAGATACTATGTAACCACGGATGATCAGCTGATCCTTTCTTCCGAGGTTGGTGTGCTGGATATTGATCCTTCCAGAATTGTGGAAAAAGAAAGACTTCATCCAGGCAAAATGCTGCTGGTAGATACCAAACAGGGACGGATTATCGATGACGATGAACTGAAAGAATCCTATGCAAACCGTCAGCCCTATGGCGAGTGGCTGGATCACAATCTGGTCAATCTGTCTGAGCTGAAGATTCCGAACCAGAGAGTGGAAGAGTATACACCGGAAGAACGGGCAAAACTACAGAAGGCATTCGGCTATAATTATGAAGATGTGAGAAATTCCATCATGAGTATGGCTGCCAACGGAAGCGAAGCAATTTCTGCCATGGGTATTGACGTACCACTGGCTGTTTTATCAGAGCATCATCAGCCGCTGTTTAATTATTTCAAACAGCTGTTTGCACAGGTTACTAACCCGCCTATTGATGCCATCCGTGAGAAGATCGTAACCTCTACCACGATTTATGTTGGAAAGGCCGGCAACCTTCTGGAAGCAAAACAGGAGAACTGCTGCGTTATGAGGATTAACAATCCGATTCTGACAGAGACCGACCTTCTGAAGATTAAAAATATGAAGGAGCCGGGATTCAAAGTAGAAGTGCTCCCGATTACTTATTATAAGAATACCAGCCTGGAAAAGGCCATTGACCGTCTATTTGTAGAAGCAGACCGTGCTTACCGTGATGGTGTCAACATCCTGATTCTGTCTGACCGTGGCGTGGATGAGAACCATGTGGCAATCCCGTCTCTTCTGGCAGTATCCGCACTGCAGCAGCATCTGGTACGGACGAAGAAGAGAACTTCTGTTTCTATTATTCTGGAGTCCGGTGAGCCGAGAGAAGTACATCATTTTGCTACGCTCCTTGGCTATGGCGCCTGTGCAGTGAACCCTTATCTTGCACATGAGAGTATCCATGAGCTGATTGATAAGAAGATTCTGAATAAGGATTATTATGCGGCAGTGGCTGACTATGATCAGGCAGTTATTAATGGCATTGTAAAGATTGCTTCCAAGATGGGCATTTCCACCATCCAGTCTTACCTGGGTTCCAAGATTTTTGAGGCAATCGGTATTAATAAAGAAGTCGTTGATAAATATTTTACCAATACCGTCAGCAGAATCGGCGGTATCGGCCTAAAAGAGATTGGTGAGCAGGTAGAACTTATGCATTCTTCTGCTTTCGATCCGCTGGGACTGACCACCAGTCTGGCACTGAACAGCCTGGGACTTCACAAAGAAAGAAGTGCAGGAGAGGAACATCTCTACAATCCGAGAACCATTTCTCTCTTACAGCAGTCCACTAGAGAAGGTAATTATCAGCTGTTTAAACAGTACACTTCTCTGGTAGATGGCGAAAATAACCATGGACAGTTGAGAACACTACTGGATTTTAAATATCCGAAGAAAGGCATTCCGCTGGATGAGGTGGAAAGCGTGGATTCCATTGTGACCCGCTTCAAGACCGGTGCCATGTCCTATGGTTCCATTTCCCAGGAAGCCCATGAGTGTCTGGCTATTGCCATGAACCAGTTACATGGTAAATCCAATACCGGTGAGGGCGGTGAAAGTATTGAGCGACTGACTATCGGACCGGATGGATTAAATAAATGCTCTGCCATTAAACAGGTGGCAAGCGGACGTTTTGGCGTGACCTCCAGATATCTGGTCAGTGCCCAGGAGATTCAGATCAAGATGGCACAGGGCGCAAAACCTGGCGAGGGTGGTCATCTGCCGGGCGGAAAAGTATACCCGTGGATTGCAAAGACCCGTCTTTCTACTCCGGGTGTGAGCCTGATTTCTCCGCCGCCTCATCATGATATTTACTCCATTGAGGACCTGGCACAGCTGATCTATGACCTGAAAAATGCGAACCCGGCAGCCAGAATTTCTGTGAAACTGGTATCCGAGGCAGGCGTTGGTACCGTCGCAGCCGGTGTTGCCAAAGCAGGCGCACAGGTCATTCTCATATCAGGTTATGATGGAGGTACCGGAGCAGCTCCGGCAAGTTCCATCCACAATGCAGGACTTCCATGGGAGCTTGGTCTTACCGAGACCCATCAGACTCTGATTATGAACGGTCTGAGAAATAAAGTCCGTATTGAGACAGATGGCAAGCTTATGAGCGGCCGTGACGTGGCAATTGCTGCCATGCTGGGTGCCGAGGAGTATGGATTTGCAACGGCTCCGCTGGTAACTATGGGATGCGTGATGATGCGTGTCTGCAATCTGGATACCTGCCCGGTAGGCGTAGCTACCCAGAATCCGGAACTGAGAAAACGGTTCCGCGGCAAACCAGAATATGTCGTAAACTTCATGAGATTCATCGCAGAAGAGCTGCGTGAATATATGGCAAAACTTGGCATCCGCACGATCGATGAGCTGGTAGGACGTTCCGATATGCTCTGCGTCAAAGAGGGCAGAACCGGAAGACAGGCTACTATTGACTTCGCGAAGATTCTGGACAATCCCTATGCCGGAAAAGGTCAGAAAGTTATTTTCGATCCGAAGCATGTTTACAACTTTGAGTTGGAAAAGACACTGGATGAGAAGGTGCTCATGAAAGAATTCAAGTCTGCCCTGGCAACCGGACAGAAGAGAAGTATTGAGCTGGATGTGAGAAATACCAACCGTGCATTCGGTACCATGTTCGGTTCTGAGATCACCAAACGTTATCCGGAAGGGCTGCCGGAAGATACCTTTACCGTAAAATGTACCGGTGCAGGCGGACAGAGTTTCGGTGCCTTCATTCCGAAAGGACTGACGCTGGAGCTGGTTGGAGATTCTAATGACTACTTTGGAAAGGGACTTTCTGGTGGAAAACTGATTGTTTATCCGCCGAAGGGTGTGAACTTCAAAGAGGACGAAAATATCATTATCGGTAACGTAGCCCTTTACGGAGCTACCAGTGGTGAAGCTTACATCAACGGTGTGGCAGGAGAACGTTTCTGCGTCAGAAACTCCGGTGCACGTACTGTTGTAGAGGGAACCGGAGATCATGGCTGTGAGTACATGACCGGTGGCTGCGCAGTCATCCTTGGAAAAGTCGGTAAAAACTTCGCAGCAGGTATGAGCGGCGGTATTGCTTATGTACTGGACGAAGACAGCGACCTCTATATGAAAGTCAACAAAGCGATGGTAACGCTGGAAGAAGTTACTAACAAATATGATGTGCAGGAACTGAAAGACATGATTCAGGAGCATGTCGCTTACACCAATTCCGAAAGAGGAAAACAGATCCTTGATAACTTTGAGCAGTATCTGCCGAAATTTAAAAAGATCATCCCGAATGATTACAAGAAGATGCTCAGCATGATTGTCCAGATGGAAGAAAAAGGCATGAACACAGAGCAGGCGCAGATCGAAGCATTTTATGCGATCAAGAGAGGATAGGAGGTACGAACGGAAATGGGAAAACCAACAGGCTTTTTGGATTATGAACGTAAAAATGCAAAGGCAGAAGCGCCTTTGGAGAGAATTAAACATTTCAACGAGTTCCACACACCCCTGTCCAGAGAAGAACAGGAGAAACAGGGAGCCAGATGTATGGCATGCGGCGTGCCCTTCTGCCAGGCAGGACAGATGCTGGGCGGTATGATGTCCGGCTGTCCGCTGCAGAACATGGTGCCGGAGTGGAACGACATGCTCTATATGGGAAACTGGGAGGAGGCGTATTACCGCCTCTCCAAGACCAGCAACTTCCCGGAGTTTACAGGACGTGTATGTCCCGGACTCTGTGAGGCAGCATGTACCTGCAACTTAAACGGAGATCCGGTAGGAAGCAAGGGCAATGAGCTTGCCATTATTGAAAATGCATACAAGAAAGGCTATGCCCATGCAAGACCTCCGAAAGTACGTACAGGTAAGAAAGTAGCTGTCATCGGAAGCGGTCCTTCCGGACTGGCGACTGCAGACCAGTTAAATCACCGCGGACATTCCGTAACTGTCTATGAACGCCGTGACCGTGTGGGAGGGCTTCTGATGTACGGAATCCCGAATATGAAGCTGGAAAAGCACATTGTAGAGCGTAAGATCAAGATTATGAAGGAAGAAGGCGTTACCTTCATCACCAACTGCAATGTAGGGGTGGATGTAAAGCCGGAGCAGCTTTTAAAAGAATATGACCGCGTCGTACTCTGTTGTGGTGCTGCCAATCCCCGTGATATCAAAGCACCCGGAAGAGATGCCAAAGGAATCTATTTTGCAGTGGATTTCCTGACGGCTACCACGAAGAGCCTCCTGGATTCCAACTTCGCTGATAAGAAATTTATTCCGGCAGAGGGCAAGAATGTGCTGGTTATTGGCGGTGGAGATACGGGAAATGACTGTGTCGGTACTTCCATCCGCCTGGGATGCAAATCTGTTACCCAGCTGGAGATGATGCCGAAGCTTCCGGATACGAGAGCGGAAAATAATCCGTGGCCTATTTGGCCTAGAGTCTGCAAGACGGATTACGGCCAGCAGGAAGCCATTGCTAAATTTGGACATGATCCGCGTATCTATCAGACTACGGTTCAGGAGTTCATCAAGGATAAGAACGGCAATGTCAAACAGGCAAAGATTGTCAAACTGGAAAGCAAGAAGGATGAGAAGACCGGACGTATGATGATGGTCCCAGTAGAAGGTAGCGAATTTGTACTGGATGTAGAACTGGTACTCATCGCAGCCGGATTCCTTGGAAGTCAGGATTATGTGACCAAAGCTTTCGGAGTCAATGTGGACGGCCGTACCAATGTGGCAACGGAGCCGGGAAAACATGCCACCAACGTACCGAATGTCTTTACTGCAGGTGATATGCACATCGGCCAGTCGCTGGTGGTACGTGCCATCCGCGAGGGAAGAGATGTGGCAAAAGAGGTGGATGAATCCCTTATGGGTTACACGAACCTTTAAGTTTTGTGAAAAGTGAATGATTACCAGATGCTGGATTTGTGCATTGTGTACAGAGGACCAGCGTCTGGTAATTTTTTTTGCATATTTTCATCAAAAACTATTGACAATTAGTAAAAGGGATGTATCATGTAGATATAAAGTAAAAGCGTTGTACTAATGAGCAGGAGCAAAAGCAGATGCCGAAAACAGGAGTGAATAACAAACTTTTAAAACAAAAAAACCGTGGTCTGCTGTTGAAGCTGATTGCTACCGGAGAATGCAGCTCCCGTATTGAACTGGCACAGAAGACAGGACTTGCCAAGATGACGGTCTCCAATATTGTCAGTGAATTTATTGAAAGCGGGATTCTGGAAGAACGGGAAAAATTGCAGACAGATACCAAGGGACGGAATCCGGTGCAGCTTTCCATTGCGCAAGGAGCACCCAAATTGCTGGGTGTTCATGTTTACAGAGAAGAATACAGCGTGATTTTGTGTGACCTGATGCTTCATATTATAAAGAAGATCAGTGTGCCGATTACAGAAGAAAATGCAGATACACTGGTGCAGGAACTTCTTGGGAAGATTGATGAGATGCTGGCGGCGTTCCCGGAGGAGAAGATATTAGGAATTGGAATCGGTGCCATCGGTCCTGACGACCTGATCCGGGGCAGAATTTTAAAGCCTACAGATTTTCATGGAATTCACGATCTGGATTTGAAGAAAGAGATTGCGGAGCATACACACCTCCCGGTTTATTTTGACAGTGAGAGCAATGCCGCTGCTATGGCAGAAAAATATTATGGAAGCGGAAGTGACTGTGAAGACTTTATTTATATCAATCTGGCAAATGGTGTGGGTACCGGGCTTGTAGTTAACGGAAAACTGTATAGTAACACCAGCGGCATGACCTGCGAGTTCGGTCATGTGAGTATTGACTGGAAAGGACGAGCCTGCAGCTGCGGCGGCAGAGGATGCCTGGAAACCTATATTTCCAGAAAAGTGCTGGAAGAAGAGCTTGCAGATGCAGCAGGAGAGAAGAAAAGTTTCCGCGTGTTCTGTGAGGAGATGGATCATGCGCTGGAAAGACAGCGTACAGGGGCAGTTTTTACAGAGCGGGAAACAAAGATGGATCAGGTTTTCCGTGATATGGCGGAATATCTGGCCTGTGGAATTACTAATTTTGTCAATGGCCTGAATCCGAGAAAGGTGATCGTTGGATATGACGGATACTGGATTCCTGATATTTATTTAAAACTGGCGGAACGACTTGCCAATGAACGGCTGTTGACCAGGCGCTACCGAAAGATTCAGGTGGTAAAGTCCTGTTTTGGTTCAGAAGCGGCGATCTATGGCAGTGCGGCTTCTCTTTTGACAGCCATTTTTGAAGGGGAACTGTTTGAGTAAAATGGTTATGACAAATGTCATGCGAGATCATTAACATTGGACACCTGCCCGGGGCAGGCATTCATGTTAAAATATAAAAAGTTCTGTACATAAGTTACGGAAAAAGGAGGACAAGGTATATGTTGGTAACATTAAAGGAAGTTCTGAAAGTAGCAGAGGAGAAAGAGATTGCCATCGGTGCATTCAACGCACCGAATCTTGAGAGCCTGCAGGCTGTTATGGCAGCTGCAGAGGAGATGGATCTGCCGGTGATCATTCAGTTCGCACCAGTGCATGAGGTACATAACCCGCTGGCACTGATGGGACCGCTGATGGTAGATTTTGCAAAGAAAGCAAAAGTTCCGGTATGTGTACATCTGGATCATGGCGACAGCATTGATCGTGTGAAATTTGCACTGAGCATGGGATTCACTTCTGTTATGTATGACGGATCCACTCTTCCTTATGAGGAGAATGTGGCAAATACCAAACTGGCAGCAGAGCTGGCACATGCACAGGGCGCTGATATCGAGGCTGAGCTTGGAAGCATGGGCAAAACCGAGTCCGGCGAAGGTGTAGGCAGCGGTGAAGATGATGAGACCAAGATTTACACAGATCCGGTACAGGCAAAAGATTTCGTCGCAAGAACCGGCGTTGACGCACTGGCATGTTCCTTCGGAACTACCCATGGTATTTATCTGAAGAAACCGCGCCTTGACTTCTCTGTCGTAGAGAATGTCCGCAAAGAGACCAACGGCATTCCGGTCGTTATGCACGGCGGCTCCGGAGTCAGCAAAGAAGATTTCCATGCAGCCATTAAGGCAGGTGTTCGTAAGATCAACTACTTTACTTATATGGACCGCGCAGCAGGAATTGCTGTACAGAAGTGGGCAGCAGAGCTCAAAGAAGGAGTTCCGCCATTCTACACCAGCGTAACTGCAGTGGCAAAAGAAGCCATGAAAGAAAATGTAAAAGAAGCAATGCGTACTTTTGCACGTCAGGACTAAGGATGAAAAAGGGGGATTTATCACAATGAAACGTTCCAGAATCAATCAGGTTATTAAGGATATGGAAGCTCTGGCAAAAGAAAATGGATTTCATCTGCCGCCCTTCTGCAGCTGGACGCCGGAAGAGTGGGATGAAAAAGGTCATGAGTGTGACGAGATCCGTGATAATAAATTAGGATGGGATATTACAGATTATGGCCTTGGCAGATTCGATGAGCTGGGATTTGCACTGGTCACCATCCGTAATGGTAATTTGAAAGACCCGAAATATAAAAAACCATATGCAGAAAAACTGCTGATGCTCTATCCGGGACAGGATTCTCCACTTCATTATCATTGGAGCAAGATGGAGGATATTATCAACCGCGGTGGAAATGATCTCTATATTACCGTATTTAACGGAGCAGAAGGCAACAAAAAACTGGATACAGATGTGACAGTTGTCACAGATGGTGTTAAGAGAACTGTTCCGGCAGGAACCAGAATCAAACTGACTCCGGGTGAGAGCATTACGATCACCCAGTATCTGTACCATGATTTCGTTATGCCGAAAGAGGGTGGCCCGGTTCTGTTAGGTGAGGTTTCCATGTGTAACGATGATGAGAATGATAACTGCTTCTATGAGCAGATGGGACGTTTCCCGGAGATTGAAGAGGATGAGCCGCCTTACCGCTATTTATGTACCGAATATCCGGCAGCAAAAGACTGATGGAGGATATCTCTATGGAAAAGAAAATCGTAGTGGCCGGACATATCAGTGTGGATATTACACCGGTATTTCAGAGCAGTAAAAAGAAAAGTATTTCCCAGGTATTGTGTCCGGGCAAACTGATCCGTACCGGTGAAGCGGTTGTCTACACAGGAGGTGTCGTGTCAAATACAGGTCTTGCCCTTCATAAGATGGGAGCCAATGTCCGCTTGGCAGGAAAGATCGGAAAAGATGCCCTGGGCGAGATGATGCTGGCCATGATGAAACAGCATGGGACAGAAAAAGACCTCATCATTGATGAAAATGCGGACACTTCCTATACGGTTGTCATTGCACCGCCGGGAATTGACCGGATTTTCCTTCATGGACCGGGGGCCAATGATACATTCGTGGCAGATGATCTGTCCGATGATCTGATTGACGGAGCGGCACTGGTGCATTTCGGATATCCGCCTCTTATGAGAAAGATGTATGAAAATGACGGAGCAGAGCTGGTAAAACTCTGTAATAAAGTACACGCAAAGGGTGCCGCCATGTCACTGGATCTGGCGGCTGTTGATCCGGAATCTCCGGAGGGACTGGTGGACTGGAGAGAATTCCTTTCCAATGTACTGCCTCATGTGGATTTTTTTGTGCCTAGTATTGAAGAACTGTGCTTTATGCTGGATCGCCCGCGCTATGATGAATGGATGGAACGGGCTGGCGAAGAGGATGTAACAGAGATTATTGATCTTGAAAAAGATATCCGTCCGCTGGCTGCACAGGCCATGGAGCTGGGTGTGAAAGTACTCATGCTCAAATGTGGAGCCAGAGGCATGTATTATCAGACCGCCGGAGCAGATCTGATCGGAAAAATTCCGGCAGCGGTGGAACTCAAGGTAGAAGACTGGACGGAAAAATCCGGATTTCAGAAGAGCTTCATTCCGGAAAAAGTGCTTTCCGGAACCGGAGCAGGAGATTCCAGTATTGGATGTTTCCTTTACTCCATGCTGAAAGGTTATCCGGTAGAACGCTGCATTCAGCTGGCGGCGGCGCAGGGGGCATCCTGCGTGGAGGCTGTAGATACTTTAAGCGGACTTCATACCCTTCCGGAACTGGAAGAGAAGATCGCGGCAGGATGGAAGACCGCAGAATAAAAAAGCGACAGGAACCGTGTTCATGTGACAAACCGCATGACATGGTTCCTTTTTGCTGTGACAACCGCCATATAGAATATGACAAATGTCATGAAAAAGTTGTTACATTGTACAGGTGTACAAAGACAGGAAATCATTTATGATACAAACATCACAAAACAAAATCATTTTAGGGGAGGAAAACCAAAATGAAAAAGAAAGTTTTTTGTGCACTTCTGTGTACAGCAATGGTAGCATCTTTAACCGCTTGCGGCGGCAGCTCATCTTCTACAGCAGCAGATACTTCTTCTGATGCAGCAGCTGAAGAGACCACCGAAGCAGCAGATGATACCGCAGAAGCAGATACTGCTGATGCAGCAGCATCTGAGGGAGGAAAAATCTTCGGTTATACCTGTATGGACGGAACCAACCCGTTCTTCGTAACTCTGGAAGGTGCAATCCGTGAAGTGGTTGAGAGCCACGGTGATCAGCTGATCTCCATGGATCCGGCAAACGATTCCAATACTCAGGTTAACCAGATCGAGGATATGATCTCCAGAGGCGTTGAGGTCATGTTCGTAAACCCGGTTGATGCTGATGGTATCATCCCGGGACTGGATATGCTGAAAGAGGCAGGTATCCCGATGTTTGGTTTTGATACTCAGGTTGGTGACATGAGCTACCTTACTTCCTATGCAGGATCTGATAACTACAATGCAGGTTATGTTTGTGGTGAAGACCTGGCTAAGAAAGTTCCGGACGGAGGAGATATCCTTGTACTGGATTCCCCGACCATGCAGTCTGTAACAGACAGAACCAACGGATTCCTGGACGCAATCAAAGAGTCCGGTGTTACCTTTAACGTAGTTGGACAGCAGGATGCTCAGGGTAACCAGCAGGTTGCTAACGAAAAGGCACAGGATTTATTAACTGCACATCCAGATGTAGTTGCTATCTTCGGTGGAAATGACCCGACCGCTCTTGGTGCTTATGCAGCAGCTGACGCAGCTGGTGTAACTCCGCTGATCTACGGTGTTGACGGATCTCCGGACGTAAAAGCTCTTCTGAAAGATACCATCCTTGAAGGAACTGGTGCCCAGTCCCCGATCACCATTGGTGAGACCATTGCAAACACTGCATATGAATGGTTAGATGGCAAAGAAGTTGAGTCCTTCATCCCGATCGATACCTTCCTGGTAACTGCAGACAATGTAGACCAGTACGGAACTGACGGATGGCAGTAAGCAATTAACAGAACAGAATAACTGGGGGCTTTGCTTCGGGAGCGGAGCAAAGCCTCTTTCTGAGATGAGACAGGTGGTGGCGATTGGTGAGTGAACAGTACTTACTTGAGATGAAAGGAATCTGTAAATCCTTCCCCGGTGTAAAGGCACTGCAGAATGTAGATCTTCAGCTGAAAGCCGGTGAGGTACACGCTCTCCTTGGTGAGAACGGAGCGGGTAAATCCACTTTGATTAAGGTACTGGGTGGAATCTACCATGCAGAAGAGGGAGAGATTATCATTGACGGGCAGAAAGTGAATATTGACGGCGTCGTGGCAGCCCGCCATGCTGGTATTTCCATTGTGCACCAGGAGCTGGTGCTGGTTCCCTATATGACAGTTGCGGAGAATATCTTCCTGGGCAGAGAGCCGGGAACCAAGATGAACGTGGACCGCAGAAAGATGGTAGAAGAAGCACAGAAGCTTTTGGATACCTATGAAATGCATATCGACGCAAATATGCTGGTTGAGCGTCTGACCATTGCTCAGCAGCAGATGGTGGAGATTGTAAAAGCAATTTCCTTTAATTCCAAAATTCTGGTTTTGGATGAGCCGACTTCTTCCATTTCCGATAAAGAGGTTGGTTTCCTGTTTAATACCATGAGAAACCTGACAAAAGCAGGTGTAGGTATTATTTACATTTCTCATAAGATGAGTGAGCTGGCTGAGATCTGCGACCGTGTAACGGTTATGCGAGATGGCCAGACCGTAGGAACAAAAGTAGTAAAAGAGACAACAACGGACGACCTGATCGCCCTGATGGTTGGTCGTGAACTGACCAATTATTACACCCGTGACTATCTGGAGCCGGGAGAAGTGATCTTAAAATGTGAGCATATCTCCGATGGTAAGATGGCCAAAGATGCAAGCTTTGAATTACATAAGGGTGAGATTATCGGTTTTGCAGGTCTGGTAGGTGCTGGACGAAGCGAGACCATGAAAGCGATTTTCGGACTGGCACCCCATGCAACCGGAGATGTATACGTGAAGGGAGAGAAAGTAAAGATCAAATCCCCGATCGATGCACTGAAATACGGTATTGCGCTGGTACCTGAGAACCGTAAGGAAGAGGGACTCTACAAAGTACAGAGTGTCCGCTTCAATTCCACCATTGAGGTGCTTGGAAGCTTTATCAGACATCTCCATGTGGATGGTAAGAAAGAAGAAGAAATTACACAGAAATATATTGACATGATGAAGACAAAGACTCCGAGTCAGGATCAGATCATCGGCAACCTGTCCGGTGGTAACCAGCAGAAAGTAATAATTGGCCGCTGGCTTGCTACCGAGCCGGATATTTTGATTCTGGATGAGCCGACCCGAGGTGTTGACGTCGGTGCAAAAGCAGAGATCTATGCCATCATGAATGAGCTGGTGAAGCAGGGCATGTCGATTATCATGATATCCTCTGAGCTTCCGGAGATCATTAACATGAGCGACCGTATCTATGTCATGAATGAGGGACGTGTAACCGGGTGTCTGGATCACGACACCGTTACCCAGGAAAGCATCATGACACTGGCGGCGAAATAGTGTAAGCGAAGGAGGAGAAGACATTATGGCAACCAGATTCAAAAATGGAGTTGTAAAATATTTTAAAGACAATATTGGTATTATCATTGCATTAGTGGCAATGTTTATATTCCTGACCGTATTTCCGACTACGAGAAGTACCTTCCTGACCCCGAAGAATATGTTTAACATTCTTCGTCAGAATGCTTCCAACCTGTTCCTGGCAACCGGTATGACCATGGTTATTATCCTTGGCGGTATCGACCTTTCCGTAGGTTCTGTTATCGCTCTGTCCGGTGTTGTGGCAGCAGGATGCGTGGTAAACTTTGGACTTCCGGAGGCTGTTGGTTTTATCGCGGCAATTGCAGTTGGTGCAGCAGTAGGTCTGTTCAACGGTTTCATCATCTGTAAGACCGACATCCCGCCTTTCATTGTAACGCTGGCATCCATGAATATTACAAAAGGTATTGCACTGGTACTGACTGGCGGTGCTCCAATTCGTTGTATGACGGATGCATTCAAATTCCCGGGTGCCGGTTATGTAGGACCGGTTCCGACTCCGGTTATTTTGATGTTTATCATATTTATTCTTGCGGCACTTATGATCAACAAAACCCAGCTGGGACGTCACATCTACGCAGTAGGTGGTAATGTACAGGCAGCAAAGTTTTCAGGAATCAGTGTTCAGAAAGTAAAATTTATCGTATATGCATATACCGGTGTTATGGCTGGTATTGCAGGTGTTGTCATCGCATCCCGTCTGTATTCCGGACAGCCGACAGCCGGCGACGGAGCTGAGATGGATGCTATCGCATCTGTAGTAGTTGGTGGAACTTCCATGAGTGGTGGTTCCGGACGTATCGGCGGTACTTTAATCGGTGTCCTGATCATCGGTGTTCTGAATAACGGACTGAACCTGATGGGAGTGGATTCCAACTTCCAGTATATCGTAAAAGGTCTTGTAATCCTGCTGGCTGTATACGTAGACTTCCTGCGTAATAAGAAAGCTGGACGTTAAGATTGAATAATCTTTCCAAAATCCTCTGTATCGTATGGTGCAGAGGATTTTTTTGCGCCAAATTTATGGAAGGATCCTGGCAGTAGTGTTATAATAAATTTCATGAGGAGGAAGGAAAGGCAGATGAAAAAATACCGTTTGACTGCATGGATTCTGATCTGCGTTCTGTTGCTTGGCGGATGCGGGATTATCGAGAAACAGAAGGACAGTCATGAACCGAGAATTTTTGGCGCAACTTACATGACCAGGAACAATCCTTATTTTGATGTGCTTCATGAAGCAATACAGGAAGTAGTGGAAGCTAATGGGGATATTCTGATTTCCAGAAATCCATGTCAGGATCAGGAAAAGCAAAATGGACAGATTCTGGAGATGATCGAGGAAGGCATGCAGGTGCTGTTCTTAAATCCTGTAGACCTTGATAAAGTCCGGCCTGCTCTGGAAGCTTGTAAAGAAGCTGGTGTAGTCGTCATTGATATTGATACCATGGTAAAAGATATGGAATATGTGACGGCTGCCATAGAGACGGATAATTATCAGGCAGGGGTTCTGTGTGCTCAGGATATGATGAACAGAATGGATCATGCACGTATTGTGGTTATCAATAATCCGATTCAGGCATCGATTAATAACCGGATTCAGGGCTTTATGGATACTGTGGCAGATTATCCGGCTTATAAGGTCATCGCAGAAGCAGGGGGTGCCGGAGAATTTGAAGTGTCTGCAGATGCTATGGCAGTACTGTTGAAAAAAAATATTGATTTTGATGTGGTGATGGGAGGCAATGATCCGACTGCACTTGGTGCGCTGGCAACGCTTCAGCAGTATCACAGGGAAGATGGAGTGCTGATCTACGGCATTGACGGATCACCGGATTTTAAGTCCATGCTGAAGCTGGGATATGTGACGGCAACCAGTATGCAGAGTCCCAAAACCATTGGAAGAGTAGCGGCAGAGACTGCTTACCAGTATCTGGACGGACAGAAAGTAGATCCGTATATCAGTATTGAACCGACACTGATCACCAGAGAAAATCTGGGAGACTATGAGATCAACGGCTGGCAGTAAGGAGCAGAATATGAACGATAAAAAAGACCAGTATGTCACGCTGTTTCAGGCGGGCATGCTGATATTGAATATACTGGCGGTCGGACTGATCTGCGGATTTATCTATGCCACAACAAACCGGATTCTGGCCCATTATGATGCCAGAACCTTTCTGGACAGCGTGGTGACGATACCGGTAAATCCAGGGGAAAATCTGCTGCTCTGTATGGGACTGATGATGGTGATGGTTATCACGTTTGCCCTGCGGCAGATCTGGCAGCAGGATCACAGCCGTCTGACGGTCTGCACACTTCTGGTGGACGCATTCGTATGTGTCGGACTGGTCGTGCAGATGGATTTTAACTATAATGGTCTCTTATTGCTGGTATTTGCCAATGTGATTGCCTATGTCAAAGACGGAAAAGTGAAGATTTTTTTCGTAGCTACAGCTATAGCGGGATATCTGGTGGCGGACTATGAACTGTTGTCTATTTACACACCTCTTTACAGTGTGTCAGACTACATCCGATATTATCCGTCCGGTACGCAGCAGTATTTGTTCAGCGTTTTCAATGTTATCATTTCGCTGAATATTATTCTGTTTATCGTCTACTGCGTTTATGTTATTAATGTGCAGCGTGGTACCATTGAAGAAGTCAATCAGCTCTACCACGAGCTTCAGACAGCCAATGAGCAGCTGAAAGAATATGCAGATATGTCCGAACGGATGGCTCAGACCAGAGAACGGAACCGTCTGGCCAGAGAAATTCACGATACGCTGGGACATACTCTGACCGGTATCACTGCAGGACTGGATGCCTGCCTTGCTATTATCGATGTGGCTCCAGACCAGACTAAGAAACAACTGGAGATGTTGTCTCAGGTTAGCAGGGACGGTATTAAGGAAATCAGGCGTTCGGTAAATGAACTTCGTCCGGATGCGTTGGAACGTTTAAGTCTGGAAGTGGCAATACGGAAAATGGTCATGGAAATGAGCCAGGTATCTGATATGGAAATTCATTTTGAGACCGAGGAAAAACATCTGAAATTTGATGAGGATGAAGAAAATGCTATTTACCGTGTAATTCAGGAGAGCATCACCAATGCGGTTCGCCATGGACATGCGAAGAAGATCTGGATTACACTGAAAAAGATCGATGGTGAGATACTGCTGGTGATTAAGGATAACGGAATTGGCTGTGAAGAGGTCAAGAGCGGATTTGGCACCAAGCATATAAAAGAACGCATTGAAATGTTAAAGGGAACGGTATCCTTTGACGGCAGAAACGGATTTACGGTGACTGCAAGGATTCCGATCAGATGGGGAGAGACATATGATTAAAGTATTAATAGCTGATGATCAGGAACTGATCCGGCAGAGCCTGCAGATTGTGCTGAACAGCAAAGCAGATATCGAAGTGTGTGATGTGGCGGCGGACGGGCAGGATGTGATCCGCAGTATCCGGAAGGAAAAGCCGGACGTGATTCTCATGGATATCCGAATGCCTAAGATGGATGGAGTACAGTGCACCAAGATTATCAAAGAAAATTATCCACAGATTAAGATTATTATTCTGACGACATTTGATGATGACGAGTATGTCTACAATGCATTGAAGTTCGGCGCCAGCGGTTATCTTTTAAAAGGTGTGTCCATGGATGAACTGGAAAATGCCATCAAGACGGTATACAGTGGACGAGCTATGATCAACCCGGATATTGCGACAAAGGTATTTAAACTGTTTTCTCAGATGGCACAGGCAGACTACTCCATTACCGTTGGAAATAAAGCGGCGGAGGAGCTGACAAAGACGGAGTGGAAGATTATCGTACAGGTAGGAAAAGGTGCTTCCAATAAGGAAATCGCAGAAATTCTTGGGCTTTCTGATGGTACTGTGAGAAATTATATAAGTACTATTTTGAACAAGCTGGATTTGAGAGATCGGACCCAGCTGGCAATCTGGGCTGTACAGACAAATGCGGCTGGAAAACTGGCGGAGCTGGAAGAGTAGGAGGCGCGGGATGAACAGACAGAGAAAAGTGCTTGTCTGGGTGGGGGTCGCGGCTGTGGTTCTTCTTATGACTGTAACAGCATGGATCCATTACCGACAGGAGACAGTTCTGGAGTTTGGTATGTTTACCGGCAGTAACTGGAATGTGGCGAGTGCCAACAGCTTTGTCATCTTTGACAAGGCAATTGCAAGATTTGAAAAAGAACATCCAGGTGTGAAGATCCATTACTACAGCGGTATCAGTAAAGATGATTATTCCGAGTGGTTTTCCAGAAAACTGCTGGCGGGAAAGGAACCGGATGTGTTTATGGTGCTGGGCACGGATTTTAATCAGTTTTCATCCATGGGCGTTATGAAAAATCTGGAACCTCTGATGGAAAAAGACCCGGATTTTGAAACGGAAAAATATTACAGCAGTGCATTCCGGAGCGGACAGTACGGAGATGTGCAGTATGCACTTCCCTATGAGACAGTTCCTACGCTGATGTTTGTGAATAAAACCCTTCTGGCAAAGGAAGGAATCGCCCTGCCCAATCCGGACTGGAACTGGGATACCATGTATAGTATCTGCCAGAAAGTGACCAGAGATACCAATGAAGACGGTGTGATCGATCAGTTTGGATGTTACAATTTCGGCTGGCAGAATGCGGTATATTCCAACAATGGAGAGATCTTTGAACCGGATGGAAAAGAAAGCAATTTTACAGACGAGAAGGTGACGGAGGCAATCCAGTTTACCAGACGCCTGAATGATCTGTATCAGGGAGAAAAAGTGACGCAGGAAGACTTTAATGCGGGTCATGTAGTGTTTATGCCGCTGACTTTTGCTGAGTACCGTACGTATAAGACCTATCCGTATAAGATCAAACGTTATGCGAATTTCCAGTGGGACTGTATTACCATGCCGGCCGGTTATCAGGGGGGCAATCTTTCCCAGGTAGATACGCTGCTTATGGGAATCAGTTCTCATACGAAGTGTGAACAGTTGGCGTGGGAATTCTTAAAGCTTCTGACCTATGATGAAGACATTCAGACGGAGATTTTCCGGAATTCCCAGGGGGCTTCCGTATTAAAGGCAGTGACGGAATCCAGAGAGATGGAAAGCATCGTACAGGAGGACATGGAAGAGAGTGATACGGTTATCAGCGGCAGTCTTCTGGGCAGAATTATAGAAGACGGAAAGATTGAACCGCAGTTCAAACGTTATGAGCAGGCTCTGGCCCTGGCAGACAGTGAGATCGGACAGATTCTGGAAAATGATGAAACCATTGACAGTAGCCTTAAGATTCTGCAGCGTACCGTGAACAGCTATCTTCAGCAGTAGAAAAGAAAGGACGAAGGTATGAAGGAGAAGTGGAAAGATTACTATTATAAAGGACTGGCTGTTTTTCTGACGGTGGCCATGTGTATTCTGTTCTTCTTTGCAGTGTTCCGGCTGAAAGAACTGGGACATTATGTGAAAGTGATAGCTAATATTCTGATGCCGTTTATTTACGGTGCAGTGATTGCCTATCTTCTGACACCAGTATGCAATTCTATAGAAAATTATCTGGCCGATAAAGTACAGCTTACCCGCAGAACACCGGAAAAAAGAAAGAAGCTGCAGGGGCTCTTTAAAGGAATTGCAATTTTGGGCAGTATTCTGTTATTCTGCCTGATCATTTATGCGTTGATTGCCATGCTGGTGCCGCAGCTGGTGAACAGCATTCTGCTTTTGGTGGAAGCCATGCCTGGATATATTCAGACAGCAAGTGCCTGGCTGGAAAAGCTGGTGGAAGATAATCCGGTGATGCTGAATTATGTGGAGCAGTATTCCACGGATATTATGGACTATGTGCAGAATTTTGCGAAGACGAGTCTGCTTCCTAATATCAATAATATTATTACCGGTGTGTCTTCCAGTCTTCTGACTATGATCGGTGTGGCAAAGAATCTGATCATTGGTCTTATCGTGGCAGTTTATTTCCTGAACAGCCGGGAAATGTTCTGCCGGCAGGCGAGGCTTATGGTGCAGGCATTTTTCCCTTATCGTGATCTGACAGAGATCAACGAAAGGCGCAAAAAAAGAGGGCAGAAACTGAAACTTCAGCGCGCAGAGTGGATTATTGAAGAGACGAATATTCTAAACGACTATCTGGGAGGATTTGTCAAGGGAAAACTTCTGGATTCACTCATTATCGGCCTGATCTGTATGGTGTTCACTGTTGTGGTAAATATGCCATATGCAGTTCTGGTTAGTGTGATCATTGGAGTAACCAACATCATTCCGTTCTTTGGACCGTTTATCGGTGCTATTCCGACGGCGGCGCTGATTCTGATGGTAGATCCGCTGAAATGTGTGTATTTTGTCGTGTTTATCATCATTTTGCAGCAGTTCGATGGAAATATTCTGGGACCGAAGATTCTGGGAAACACCACGCAGCTCAGCAGTTTCTGGGTATTGTTTTCGATTCTGTTGTTCGGCGGGGTCTTTGGAATTGTCGGCATGGTCATCGGCGTGCCGGTCTTTGGATTTATCTATCATTTGATCAAAGGATGGATGCACGACCGACTGGATGAGCAGGCGGCGGAGAAACGAGAACGTGAAGAAATAAAAGAGGAATCTGAGCAGTGATGCCCAGATTCCTCTTCCTTTATTAAGCTTTTTTCTTTTTGTGAGTGTATTTCTCTTCGCAGTATTTACAGCGGTAGATACCCTTCTTCGGATCAGTCAGAAGGAAGACCTGCTCAAGCTCCTGCTCAATGGAAGTGATACAGCGCGGGTTTTTGCATTTTGCCACGTTATGGATCTCTTTCGGAAGAGAAAGAGTTTTCTTTTCCACAATCGTATCATTTTTTATGATATTGACTGTGATGTTGTGATCGATGAATCCCAGTGCATCCAGGTCAATTTCATCAATCGGGCACTCGATCTTAATAATGTCCTTTTTGCCCATCTTGTTGCTTTTTGCATTTTTGATAATGGCAACGGTACAGTCAAATTTGTCGAGTCCCAGGTATTTATAGATTTCCATGCTTTTGCCGGCTTCGATGTGGTCCAGTACGAAACCTTCGTGAAGTCCACCGATATTTAACATACTTTTACCTCCAGAAGTGTGAGAATCAGGGCCATACGAACGTAGACGCCATACTGTACCTGACGGAAATAAGCGGCTCTTGGGTCCTTGTCCACTTCGACAGAGATCTCGTTGACTCTGGGAAGCGGATGCATGACGATCATATCATCTTTTGCCAGTTCCATTTTCTGATTGTTCAGAATATAGAAATCTTTCAGACGTACATAATCTTCTTCGTTGAAGAAACGTTCTTTCTGTACACGGGTCATGTAGAGAACATCCAGATCCGACATTACATCTTCCAGACGTTCTACCTCGCGGTAAGGAATACCGTTGGCTTCCAGAACCTCTTCTTTAATATAACTTGGCATCTTCAGTTCTTCCGGAGAAATGAAAATGAATTTTACACCTTCATAGCGTGCAAGTGCGCGTACCAGAGAATGAACGGTACGGCCGAATTTTAAGTCTCCGCACAGACCGATGGTAAAATGATCCAGTCGTCCCTTCAAAGAACGGATAGTTAAAAGATCAGCTAATGTTTGGCTGGGATGCTGATGACCGCCGTCACCTGCGTTGATCACCGGAATGGAAGAAACAGCGCTGGCTACCATTGGCGCACCTTCTTTTGGATGACGCATGGCACATATATCGGCGAAACAGGAAATCATACGAATGGTATCAGAAACACTCTCACCTTTGGAAGCGGAGCTGCTTGCTGCAGAAGAAAAACCTAAAACATTACCGCCAAGATTTAACATGGCAGCTTCAAAACTAAGACGGGTACGGGTACTTGGTTCATAGAAAATGGTTGCAAGTTTTTTACCCTCACAGGCATGTGCGTACTTTTCCGGATGTAATTCAATGTCATGGGCGAGATCCAGAAGATGGTCAAGCTCTTCAACACTGAAATCCAGGGGACTCATCAGATGTCTCATAGATACCTCCTAATATTTGGATGTTTTATTAAAAACTCTCTAACCCGGAATAATACATCGTTCTCCTGAAAAATGCAATAGAAAAAAGAAAATTTTTTTCAGGAATCTGAATGTATCAGAAGACGTTCAAAAAAGAGTCCGGCACAGAACCAAAGAGGAGCAAAATCAAGCCGGATCACACGTTGGATATGAAAGGGGCTTTTTTCATAATTCCAGGGACATGCGTTCTTGTACCGAAGTAGAATACCACTGGTATATTCCCCCAGATAAATGCACAGCATATAGATAAGACCGCGTTTCCAGAAAGGGGTGGAGATAAGCCGCCGCATCAGCGGTTCCAGAAAGGCGGCGCCTCCGTAGATGGGCAACATCCAGAGGGAGGAGTGTCCGGTCAGTTTCGGATCCCGGACTCGAAAAGAATGAAGGCCGGTCCACAGGATTTCCATACACCATCCGGCCATACCACATCGCAAAAAATTTCGTTTCATCATATACATAGTATTTGAAATAGAAGACGGATTATACTATACTATATCTGATTATGCGCACAGCAGAGCAGGTGCGGGAAAGAGATAAAAAGATGACATACGAAGAAGCAAAAGCGTTTCTGGCAGACTGCAACCAGTATAAAGGGGAGATCTCGCTGGAACCGTTGAAAAAGATGCTTGCGATTCTGGGAAATCCGCAGGATCAGCTGAAATTTGTACATGTGGCGGGAACCAATGGAAAAGGATCCACGCTGGCATATGTTTCCACAGTTTTGAAAGAAGCCGGATACCGGGTGGGACGTTATATTTCTCCGACAATCTTCAGTTACCGGGAACGGATTCAGGTAAATGAAACCTACATATCCAGGGAAGGACTGGTTCGTCTGACGGAGCAGATCCAAAAGGCCGGTGAGCAGATGCTTGCAGCCGGAGACGGACATCCGACGATGTTCGAAGCAGAGACGGCATTGGCATTTTTGTGGTTTGTAGAGCAGAAGTGTGATATTGTCGTACTGGAAGTTGGTATGGGAGGACTTACCGATGCAACCAATGTGATAAAGAATACACTGGTGGCGGCATTGACACCGGTGAGCATGGATCATATCGGAGTTCTTGGCAATACACTGGGGGAAATTGCTGCTCAGAAGGCGGGAATTATCAAGAAGGGATGTAAGGTAGTAAGTGCTGCTCAGAAGCCGGAGAGTAGAATTGTGATTGAGCAGAAAGCAAAAGAGTGTGGATGTCCGATGAGCTTTGTGGATACCACACAGATACGGGACCGGAACCGCGGACTTATGAAGCAGAGCTTTTCCTATAAAGAAAGAACACAGGTGGAGATTTCGCTGGCAGGAGAGTATCAGTTTGAAAATGCAGCGCTGGCGCTTGATGTGTTGGATGAGCTGAATAAAATGGGATATGTGATTTCGGAGGAAGCCATTCGGAAGGGAATGAGTCATACGATCTGGCAGGGGCGTTTCTCGGTTGTTGCAAAAGAACCTCTTTTCTTGATGGACGGCGCGCATAACAGAGATGCAGCCCGAGTGCTGAGAGACTCCATTCTTCAGGATCTGAAGGGACGCCGTCTTATTTTTATTATGGGTGTGCTGGCGGATAAAGAATACGAAGTGGTAGCGGAACAGACAGCACCGCTGGCTGAAGAGATACTGACGATTATGACACCGGATAATCCGCGGGCCCTGTCAGCTGAGGCACTGGCAGAGACAGTGGGAAAATATAATCCCCATGTCCGGGCCATGGGAAGTATCAGAGATGCAGTCCGGGAAGCAAGACGTCTGGCGGGATCAGAGGATGTGATTCTGGCATTCGGCTCCCTTTCTTATCTGGGAGAACTGTACCGGGAAGCGAACAAATAAGATATAAATACAGCAGGAAGGATACAAAAAGATACATGGGAGATTTAAACGAACTTCGGAAGGAAATTGACACCATCGACAAGGCCATGGTAGATCTCTTTGAAAAGCGGATGGATGTCAGCCGCAGGGTGGCAGAGTACAAGATTGCCAATGGAAAAAAAGTTCTGGACCGGGAGCGGGAGCAGCAGAAACTGGAGAGTCTTGGTGCACTGGCACATAATTCTTTTAACTGTCATGGCGTTCAGGAATTGTTCCAGCAGATTATGGCTATGAGTCGGAAGCTGCAGTATCAGCTGCTGGAGAAGGAAGGAGTATCTGGAAGCCTTCCGTTTACCAGAATTGATCAGATTGACCGAAAACATTGCCGCGTGGTGTATCAGGGACTGGAGGGCGCTTATCAGCATGAGGCAGCCATGCAGTATTTTGGAAAAGATGTGAATATTTTTCATATGAGTACCTGGAAAGAGTGCATGGAGGCTATCAAAGAAGGTATGGCGGATTATGCAGTCCTTCCTATCGAAAATTCTTCCGCAGGCGAGGTGGATGCTATCTATGATCTGCTGGAAGAATATGATAACTACATTGTGGGCGAACAGATCCTGAAGATCAATCATGCGCTTTTGGGACTTCCGGGTACAAAGCTTTCCGATATTAAGACTGTTTACTCTCATCCGCAGGCACTTATGCAGTGTTCTGTCTATCTGGACAGTCATCCGGAGTGGAAACAGATCAGTCTTTCTAATACAGCGGTAGCAGCAGAAAAAGTACACAAAGAACAGGATAAGACCCAGGCTGCCATTGCAAGTCCGGCGGCTGCGGAATTCCATGGTCTGGAAGTATTGGAGATGCCCATCAACCACAACCGATTTAACTCCACTCGTTTCATTATTGTCACCAACCGGAAAATGTATGCAGCGGATGCGAAGAAGGTCAGCATCTGCTTTGAATTGCCGCATAAGAGCGGAAGCCTTTACAATATTTTGTCCCATATGATCTATAATGATCTCAATATGTGCAAGATTGAGTCCCGACCGATTCCGGAACGCAACTGGGAATATCATTTCTTCGTGGACTTTGAAGGAAACTTAAATGACAGTGCAGTGAAAAATGCCATCCGCGGTATGATGGAAGAAGCTGTGAATTTTAAAATCCTTGGCAACTATTGATTGGTAAAAACAAATAAAAAATTGGAATTACCAATTGACAGAAGCGCCGGATAAGGATATGATAAAAACAGCTTAAACGTAAAGAGCAGGAGGAGAGCGAAGATGGATTACGCAAAAGAATCATTAAGACTTCACAAAGAGTGGAAAGGTAAGATCGAGGTGGTGGCTACTGTTCCGGTAGAGAATAAAGATGATCTTTCCCTTGCCTACACCCCGGGGGTTGCACAGCCGTGTCTGGAGATCCAGAAGGATGTGGAGAAGAGTTATGAGCTGACTCGCCGTCATAACCTGTGTCTGGTAGTGACCGACGGAAGTGCTGTACTTGGACTTGGTGATATCGGACCGGAAGCAGGTATGCCGGTTATGGAGGGAAAATGTGTTCTGTTCAAGGCATTTGGTGATGTGGATGCATTCCCGCTCTGCATCAAGAGCCATGATGTGGACGAGATTGTCAATACGATTTACCTGATTTCCGGCAGCTTCGCAGGTGTTAACCTGGAGGATATTTCCGCTCCCCGCTGTTTTGAAATTGAGAGAAAACTGAAAGAAAAATGTGATATTCCGATTTTCCATGACGACCAGCACGGTACTGCCATCATTACACTGGCGGGTCTGACCAATGCGCTGAGACTGGTCGGAAAGAAGAAAGAGGATGTCAGAGTTGTAGTCAACGGTGCAGGTGCAGCGGCTATTTCCATCACTCGTCTTCTTCTGACTGCAGGTGTAAAAAATATTACGCTTTGTGACCGTAAGGGTGCAATTTACGAAGGACGTACCGAGGGCATGAATCCGGTGAAAGAGGAGATGGCGAAAGTCACCAACCTGGAGAAGAAGAGCGGAAGCCTGGCAGATATGCTGGTGGGAGCAGATGTCTTCATCGGTGTCAGCGCACCGGGCATGGTAACACCGGATATGGTAAAGACCATGAATAAAGATGCTGTCATTTTTGCATGTGCAAATCCGACACCGGAGATCTTCCCGGATGATGCAAAGGCAGGCGGCGCAAGAGTTGTGGCAACAGGAAGAAGTGATTTCCCGAACCAGATTAATAACGTACTGGCATTTCCGGGTATCTTCCGCGGAGCTTTCGATGTGCGTGCGAAGGATATTAACGACGAGATGAAACTGGCAGCAGCCAAAGCGCTGGCAGATCTCATTACAGATGAGGAGCTGAGCGAGGATTACATCATTCCGAAGGCATTTGATAAGAGAGTCGGTAAGGCAGTTGCGAAGGCTGTTGCAGACGCAGCACGGGAAACCGGCGTGGCAAGACTGTAATTATCAGAAAAAAAGTCTTGCAATTACAGTATTTTGTGATATACTTGAAGATAACATGATACGTAGACTGAAGAAAGGGGTGGGCATTAAGTCCACTCCTTCTTATATGTCTGAATACTTTTTATCCGGAAGAGGAGGAGCATATTTGGCCAAGAAAGAGTTGTATGAGCAGAAGACGGAAGCCTTACTGCTGCCGATGATGGAAGAACATCAGTTTGAACTGGTAGATGTGGAGTTTGTGAAAGAGGCAGGAACCTGGTTTCTGCGTGCATACATCGATAAGCCTGGTGGAATCACCATTGATGACTGTGAGGTGATCAGCCGTGCTTTGTCAGATCGCATGGATGAGGAAGACTTTATTGAGGAAGCCTATATTTTGGAAGTGAGCTCTCCGGGACTCGGAAGACCGCTGAAAAAAGACAAGGATCTGGAGAGAAGTCTGGGAGAATCTGTGGATGTGAAACTGTTCCGGGCCATGGACAGACAGAAAGAGTTTACAGGCATTTTAAAGGCGTGGGATAAAGATACCGTCACGCTGGAGTTTGAAGAGGAAGCTGAGCTTGTGATCGAACGATCCAATATTGCGCTGATCCGGCTGGCGTTTGATTTTTAAGGAGGAAAATACAAAAAATGAACAATGAATTAAAAATGGCATTGGAAACCCTGGAAAAGGAGAAAGATATCAGCAGGGAAATCATGCTGGAAGCCATTGAGAATTCTTTAATTACCGCATGTAAGGGACATTTCGGAAGAGATACCGACAACTTCCGTGTGGAGATTGACCGCAACACCTATGATTTTCATGTATATGTGGATAAGACTGTTGTGGAAGAACCGGATAATGATGTAACTGAAATCAGTCTGGCGGAAGCTAAAATGATTGACAGCAAATATGAACTCGGTGATGTAGTCAGTGAAGAGATCAAATCCAAGGAATTCGGACGTATTACAACTCAGAATGCAAGAAACGTCATCCTTCAGAAAATCCGTGAGGAAGAGCGCAAAGTGCTGTTTGATCAGTACTATGCAAAAGAAAAAGACGTGGTTACCGGTGTGGTTCAGCGTTATATCGGAAAGAATGTAAGTGTGAACCTTGGTAAGGTAGATGCGATCCTGAATGAGAACGAGATGGTCAAAGGAGAAGTGTTCAAACCGACGGAGCGTATCAAAGTATACATTCTGGAAGTAAAGGATACCACCAAAGGACCGAGAATCCTTCTGTCCAGAACTCATCCGGAACTGGTAAAACGTCTGTTTGAGTCTGAGGTAACCGAGGTAAGAGACGGTATTGTTGAAATCAAGAGCATTGCCCGCGAGGCAGGTTCCAGAACCAAGATTGCCGTATGGTCCAATGATCCGAATGTAGATCCGGTAGGTGCGTGTGTAGGTATGAACGGTGCCAGAGTCAATTCCATCGTTAACGAGTTGAAAGGTGAGAAGATTGATATCATTAACTGGAATGAGAATCCGGCACTCCTGATTGAGAACGCGCTGAGTCCGGCAAAAGTTGTTGTCGTACTGGCAGATCCGGAAGAGAAGACTGCAAAGGTAGTTGTACCGGATTATCAGCTGTCCCTGGCTATTGGTAAAGAAGGGCAGAACGCGCGTCTGGCAGCAAGACTGACTGGTTTCAAGATTGATATCAAGAGCGAGAGTCAGGCAAATGCTATCGAGGGATTCTATGAGGGATTCTACGATGAAGATGACGACGATGAGGATGCAGAAAACTACGAAGAGCCGGAGCTCGAGGCAGAGACCGGTTCAGAAGAGGAGTAATTGCTTTGAGTACAGTCAGGAAAGTCCCGATGCGCCAGTGCATCGGATGTCAGGAAATGAAAAGTAAAAAAGAGATGATGCGGATTCTGCGGACGACGGAGAATGAGATAGTTCTGGATACGACCGGCAGAAAAAACGGTCGGGGAGCCTATCTGTGCAAAAATCCGGAATGCCTCCGGAAAGCGATAAAATCCAGAGGCCTGGAGAGGTCTTTTAAGATGGCCATCCCGCAGGAAGTCTATGATCGTCTTGAAAAGGAGATGGAAGGACTTGCAGAAGGATAAAATTCTGTCCTATCTCGGATTTGCCACAAGAGCGCGCAAAGCGGTGAGCGGAGAGTTCTCCGTGGAAAAATCTATAAAGCAGCGTAAGGCAAAGCTTGTGATAGTGTCAGAGGAAGCCTCACAGAATACGAGAAAGAAATTCACGGACATGTGTGAATTCAGAAAGATTCCCCTGTACTTTTTCGGTACGGGAGAAGAACTGGGGCGCGCATGCGGAAAAGATTTCCGTATTTCAATGGCTGTTGAAGACGAAGGATTAGCCGGAGCGGCAGCCCGGGAACTTTCCCAGCAATAGTCACTGGAGGCAGATGCATGGCAAATAGAAATATTCGAGTTTACGAACTTGCTAAGGAACTGAACAAAACAAGCAGGGAAATCATTTCTCTGCTGGCAGAGAAAAATATAGAGGTGACAACACATATGGCAACATTGGAAGATAATCAGGCAGATCAGGTACGTGCCCAGGTGAATCAGGAATCTGCCAAGGCAGCAGAAGGTGCGGCACAGGATGCAAAACCGAAGAAAAAGAAATTTATTGTAGTACACAATCCAGAGAACAGTCGTGACAGAAAGAGCCCGGAGAGAAGACCGGCACAGCCGAAGACACAGGCAGCCAAACCGGTACAGAAA
>OKVK01000407.1_pt1 | contig 29858 bp, 30 predicted proteins | sample 1604771 | NCBI WGS metagenome assembly OKVK01 (sample SAMN01760906, study PRJEB22395) | human gut metagenome | reverse complement strand
ATCGCCCTTGGAGCGGGCGCTATGCTCCTTGTTTTTCGCCAACATCGCCTCGCTTTATCCGCCACCGGCGGTGCTTCGGCGACGTTGCCCGCGTCCTCAGATAGCCTGTTCCACTGCGGCGCGGCTATTGGGAACTTGTTCAACGGGATTTATAAAGTCGCTTGCTTTACCTTTTCGAAGTGCGGTATTTGATAATTTACAACGCCAAACCTTTCATTGTAGGGGGCGGCGACTCGACACATCAACGGCGGCAACGCCGCAACATCCACCCTCTGTCTCACTGCCTGCCGCAGATAAATCAACTCTTTCAGGAGAACCGCCATGAAAAAGACGCGTTCAAAGAAAAAGATAATAATTTCCGTCCTCTGCGTGCTTCTTGCGCTCGCGGTGCTGACTCCGTGCGTGATAAACGCCGTTGTGATGCTCAGCGCGAGCAAGTATATAATCAGCGCGGACGAGGCGGCGGGACGCGGGGCGGACTGCGTATTGGTGCTCGGCGCAAAGGTCAACTCCAATGGCACGCTGAGTCATATGCTCGAGGACAGAATGAGCACAGGCGTTGATTTATATCAATCCGGCGCGGGCAAAAAGATCCTCGCGAGCGGCGACCACGGCAGGGATTCATACGACGAGGTCAATCATATGAAGCAATACGCCGTCGGCAGAGGCGTTGTCCCCGACGATGTGTTCCTCGACCATGCGGGCTTTTCAACATATGAGTCGATGTATCGCGCCCGCGATGTTTTTGAAGTCAAGAGCGCAATAGTCGTCACGCAGAAATACCACCTCTACCGCGCGGTCTACAATGCGCGCCGCCTGGGTATCGACGCCTACGGCGTGGCGGCGGACAAGCGCGTTTACGGCAAGCCCGTCTATAATTTCGTGCGCGAGAGCCTCGCCCGGTGCAAGGACTTCTTTATGTGCATTTTTAGGCCAGAGCCGACTTATCTCGGCGAGGTTATCCCGATAAGCGGCAGCGCGTCGCTCTCGGACGACACCGAATACTGACAGTTTCAAGGAGAAAGATATATGCGACTTGGCATTTTCGGCGGCACCTTCAATCCGCCGCACATGGGGCACATAAGGCTTGTTACCGCTATCGCGGACAATATGCAGCTCGACCGCGTCCTGATTATACCGGCATCCGTCCCGCCGCATAAGCATGTTTCAAACCTCGCGTGCAGCAGGGACAGATTCGAGATGTGCCGCCTGAGCTTTGAGGGCGACCGTCGGTTTTCCGTCTCGGACGCGGAGCTTCGCCGCGTCGGCAAGAGCTACACCTACGACACACTCTGCGAGATAAAGCGCGAATACCCGGACGCCGAGCTGTTTTTGATAGTCGGCTCGGATATGCTCGCGACATTCGACGAGTGGTACCGCTATCACGACATCTTAATGATGTCCACCCTCTGCGCCGCCTCGCGCAAGCACGGCTTCGTGCCCGAGCTCGAGGGCAAGTTCACGCAGGAAGAATTAGAAAAGATAAAATTCATCGAGATCCCGGTCTTTGAAGTAAGCTCGACCATCATTCGCCGCAGGATCTCCGAAAAAGAGAGCACGCAGGGACTTCTCGCCGACGGCGTGCGCGACTATATCGAAAAGAAAGGGCTTTACACTTGAACGTACCCGAGAAATACAAAGAATATGACGAGCTGCTGAAAACTAAGCTCGACGACTACAGATATATCCACTCGCTCGGCGTCGCAAAGAGCGCCCGGCACCTTGCCGAGCTATACGGCGCAGACCCCGAAAAGGCTTATTTTGCGGGGCTTCTGCACGATGTGATGAAGAACGCCGCGCCCGAAGAGCAGTTGCAAATAATAGAAAAAGCTGATATAATGTTATCTCCGTCCGAGCGCCTGAACCGCAAGCTCTGGCACGCGATAGCCGGAGCGGCATTTTTGAAGCTGGAGCTTCATATCACCGACGAGGACATCATCGGCGCGGTTCGCTGGCACACTACGGGCAAAGCCAACATGACGCAGCTCGAAAAGATAGTCTATCTCGCGGATTTCATAAGCGAGGACAGAAAATATCCCGATGTCGACAAAGTCCGAGAGCTTTCGGAACAGTCGATAGAATCCGCGATGCTCTACACCCAAAGATACTGCATATCAAAACTCCTCGCCGACGGAATGATAATCGACCCGTCGAGCGTCGACTGCTACAATGAACTTATAACCGAGAGGAGTTCAGAGAAATGACCCCCAGAGAACTGACAAACGAAATAGTTAAAATACTCGACAAGAAAAAGGCGCTGGACATCACGGCGATAAAGACCGAGGAGCTGACTATAGTCTCCGACTATTTTGTCATCGCGACCGGTACTTCAAACACCCATGTCAAGAGCCTCGCGGACGATCTCGAATACGAGATGGACAAGCTCGGCGCAGCACCCGAGCACATTGAGGGACGCGCGACCGGCTGGATTCTGCTCGACTTCGGCAGCGTGCTCGTCCACCTGTTCCAGAAGGATCAGCGCGAATACTACAACCTCGAGCGTCTTTGGAACGACGCACAGCAGCTTGACATAAGCGACCTGCTGACCGACTGAGAGAGAACATCCGAAAGGAATGACATAAATTATGGCAAACTACGATTTTAAATCCATTGAAAAGAAGTGGCAGGACCGCTGGGAGAAAGAGGGCACCTTCAGAGCTATCGACGATTTCTCGCTGCCCAAGTTCTACGGGCTCATCGAGTTCCCCTATCCGAGCGGCGCAGGTATGCATGTCGGCCACATCAAGGCTTATTCCGGCATGGAGGTCATCTGCCGCAAGCGCAGGATGCAGGGCTATAACGTCCTGTTCCCGATAGGCTTCGACGCATTCGGACTGCCCGCCGAGAACTACGCGATAAAGACCGGCACCCATCCGCGCATAGTCACCGATCAGAACATCCACAATTTCACCGGCCAGCTCAAGCGCGTCGGCTTCGCATTCGACTGGAGCCGCGTTATCGACACGACCGACACCGACTACTACAAGTGGACCCAGTGGATATTCCTCAAGATGTTCGAGAACGGACTCGTTTTCCGTGACAAGGCGTTCGTCAACTACTGCCCGAGCTGCAAATGCGTGCTCTCCAACGAGGACTCGCAGGGCGGCAAGTGCGACATCTGCCACAGCGACGTTATCCAGAAGTCAAAGGACGTCTGGTTCCTGCGCATAACTGAATACGCCGACAAGCTGCTTGACGGACTCAAGCACGTCGACTTCCCGGCTAATATAAAGGCTCAGCAGGAGAACTGGATCGGCCGTTCGACCGGCGCATTCGTCAACTTCACCCTCTCAGGAACGGATGAGACGCTGCGCATATACACCACCCGCCCCGACACCCTCTTCGGTGTCACATTCATGGTCATGGCTCCCGAGCATCCGCTCATCGACAAGTACGCTGACCGCATCTCGAACATGGACGAGGTCGAGAAATACCGCACCGAATGCGGCAAGAAGACCGAGTTCGAGCGCACTCAGCTTGTCAAGGACAAGACCGGCGTCAAGCTCGACGGTCTCACCGCAGTCAATCCCGTCAACGGCAAGGAGATCCCGATATTCATCTCCGACTATGTCATGATGGGCTACGGCACCGGCGCCATTATGGCTGTTCCCGCCCACGATCAGCGCGACTGGGATTTTGCAAAGGCGTTCGGCATTGACATCATCCAGGTCATCAAGGGCGGCGACATTGAAAAAGAAGCATACACCGGCGACGGTGAGATGATAAACTCCGATTTCCTCAACGGAACGGACAACAAGAAAGAGTCTATAGAAAAAATGCTCGAGTTCCTCAAGGAGCGCGGCATCGGCGAGAAGGGCGTCCAGTACAAGATGAAGGACTGGGCATTCAACCGCCAGCGTTACTGGGGCGAGCCCATCCCGATTATCCACTGCCCGCACTGCGGCATGGTCGCCGTGCCCGAGAACGAGCTGCCGCTCAAGCTCCCCGATGTTGAGAACTTTGAGCCCGGCGAGGGCGGCGAAAGCCCACTCGCGAAGATAGATTCCTTCGTCAACTGCACCTGCCCGAAGTGCGGCGCGCCCGCGAAGCGCGAGACGGACACAATGCCCCAGTGGGCAGGTTCGTCCTGGTACTTCCTGCGCTACATCGATCCGCACAACGACAAGTGCTTTGCAGACAAGGACAAGCTCAAATATTGGCTCCCCGTCGACTGGTACAACGGCGGCATGGAGCACGTCACGCGCCATCTCATCTATTCTCGCTTCTGGCACCGCTTCCTCTATGATATCGGCGAAGTCCCCGTGCCCGAGCCGTATGCGAAGCGTTCGGGTCTCGGACTCGTGCTCGGCGCGGACGGCGTGAAGATGTCGAAGTCCCGCGGCAACGTTGTTGACCCCGACGATGTTATCAAAAAGTACGGCGCAGACACCCTGCGCACATATATAATGTTCATGAGCGACTACTCAGCCTCCGCCCCGTGGAAAGAGAGCGGCGTCAAGGGCTGCAAGCGCTTCCTCGAGAGAGTCGCGTCCCTGTCGGATATCGCCGAGGGCACCGGCACAACGAAGAAGCTTGAATCGATAATGAACAAGACTGTCAAGAAGGTCTCGCAGGATATTGAGGACATGAAGTTCAACACCGCGATCGCCGCGATGATGACCTGCCTCAACGAGATAAACGATGTCGGCACGCTGACAAAGGATGAGCTGTCCGTATTCATCCGTCTGCTCTGCCCGTTCGCCCCGCACCTGTGCGAGGAGATGTGGGAACAGCTCGGCGAAGATGGTCTCTGCTCGACTGCGAAGTGGCCCGACTACGACGAGAGCAAATGCGTTGACGACGAGATAGAGATCGCCGTTCAGGTCAACGGCAGAGTCCGCGACCGCTTCACCGTGCCCGCCGACATCGAGGCTGCCGACGCGATTGCCAGAGCCAAGGAACTCGACAAGGTCAGGGAGTTCACCGACGGCATGGCGTTTATAAAAGAGCTCTATGTCCCCGGCAAGCTCGTCAACCTCGTTGTAAAGCCGCAGTAAAAAAGGATATTTTAATCAAAAATAAAAAATCCCCCCAAGCGGTTGACAATAAAATTCACCTGTTGTATAATTAGAGGCAAGCTTATGCTAATTAGCCCTTGCAATTGCAGCGGAGGGAGGGAATATTAATGAGTCAGGTCAAAGTTAAAGAGAACGAATCTCTCGAGAGCGCACTCAAGCGTTTCAAGAGACAGACTTCCAGAGACGGAGTTATCCAGGAGGTCCGCAAGAGAGAGCACTATGAGAAGCCTTCGGTCAAGAGAAAGAAGAAGTCTGAGGCGGCTCGCAAGCGCAAGTACAAATAAGTACCTGCACTGTACAACTGTACATTTAAAGGCGGTGGGAAAGGGATTTCTCACCGCTTTTTTCAAAGTTACCCTAAGGAGGAACAGAGAATGATTTTCGACAAGTTTCTTTCGCTTCTGCCGTCGGAGCTCGACGGCGCGCTGATAATGTCCGAGGAGAACAGGCGCTATTTCACCTCGTTCCCGTCGTCGGACGGCGTTCTGCTCATTTCGAGAAACGGCACGGTATTCCTCACCGACTCGCGCTATGTCGAGGCGGCGCAGAAGAAGATAACCGTCTACCCCGTCAGGCTCACAAAAGATCTGAGCACCGAGCTGCCGCAGCTGATGAGCGAATTCAAAATAAACAACCTCGCCGTTGAGACGACGAGACTCACCGTAGCCCAGTTCGAGGAGTTCACAAAGTGGATGCCCGACACAGGCATATGCACCGAAAACTACGCCGACCGCGCGATAGACGCGCTCAGAATGGTAAAATCCGACGACGAAGTGAAGCTCGTTTGCGAGGCGCAGGCGATAGCCGAGTGCGCATTCGACCACATACTTGAATTCATAAAGCCCGGCGTGACCGAGCGCGAGATTCAGCTCGAACTCGACTACTATATGCTCCGAAACGGCGCGGAGGCGCTCTCGTTTGAGACGATCGCAGTCAGCGGAGTCAACTCCTCGATGCCGCACGGCGTGCCCTCGGACAAAAGAATTGAAAACGGCGACTTCATCACCATGGACTACGGCGCAGTCGTCGGCGGATACCACAGCGACATGACGCGAACCGTCGCAGTCGGCTCCGTAAGCGAAGAGCAGAGGAAGATATACAACACCGTCCTCGAAGCGCAGCTCGCCGCGATGGAGAAGATGGCTCCCGGCGTCTCCTGCGCCGACGCGGACAAAGCTGCGCGCGATGTCATAACCGACGCGGGCTACGGCGAATTCTTCGGCCACGGCACGGGTCACGGAGTCGGCGTTGAGATCCACGAGCAGCCGCGCGTATCGCCCCGCTCGAAAGAGATTCTCGCCCCCGGACATCTTGTCACTGCGGAGCCCGGCATCTATCTGCCCGGACTTTTCGGAGTCAGAATAGAGGACATGGTGCTCATCACGGAAGACGGCAGCCGCGGACTCACCCACGCGCCGAAAGAACTCATCATACTCTAAAATATCTCCCCGTATGCAGGGCATACGGGGATTTCTGTTTTATATGCGAACTACGTTTGCCTGGTTTTTGGCTCCCCTAAGGCGTTGTTTCGCTTCGCTCAAGGTAAGTAGTGGCGGATATCATTCGCCCGCGAAATTGCACAATTTTATTGACACGCACTTCGTAGGGTGCGGCGAAACATACTGTCCCGCAGCAACTCTTTTCGATTTTTTGGTTGACCTTTTATATTTCTTCTGATAAACTTGTGATATCAGGAGGGATACATTATGGAAAAACTGAGAAAAACTATATATGATGTCCTCGTGTTTATCATCTCGCTGTGCATCACGGGATCGATATCCGTGTCGAATATTGCAACGAAGGACACGAGCCACGTCAACCTCAAAATAGACGAAACCTCTCAGCAACAGGAGATTATGGGCTGGGGCGCAGCCGCCGCATGGTGGCCGCAGGTTGCAGGTGCGAGCGAAAACGCAGAGGCAATAACGAAGCTCCTGTTCAGCAAAGAGGGTCTCGGGCTCAACGTCTACCGCTTCAATGTCGGCTCAGGCGAAAAGCAGAACCCCAACACACGCCTCGACCGCGACTCGTGGAAGAGCACGGAGAGCTTCCTCGTCTATAACGAAAAGACGGGAAAATACGAATACGACTGGTCGCAGGACGCAGAGTCGATGAAGATACTCGACCTCGCGATGAGCTACGGATGCGTGGACTCGGTCGTTCTGTTCTCAAACTCCCCCCACTTTTCAATGACAATCACCGGTCAGGCGAGCGGCGGCTTCAAAAAGCATCAGAACAACTTAAAGCCCGAATGCTATCAGGAATATGTCGATTATTTCCTTGACATAACCGAGCACTTTATCGAGCTCGGCTATCCTATCAAGTATATCAGCCCCGTCAATGAGCCGCAGGTGTCCTGGGGCGGCGACGACGTCTCTCAGGAGGGCTGCCACTATGAGACCGAGGAGCTTTTCAAGCTCTACAAGCTTTTTGCAAAGAGCATCAAGGCGCGCGGGCTCGACGTCAAGCTCTCGATGTGCGAGGTCTCGAAGATAACAAGCAAGACCTTTGATTATCTCAAATATATCTACAACGACCCCGACCTTCGCGAAGTTCTCGGCACATATACATATCACTCCTATTGCTCGGATATCAACTATTTCATCAAGAGTTGGTGGGGCAGATACATAAAGAAGTACCCCGGAGTCATATATGATATGTCCGAGTGGTGCGAGCTGCCCGTCACCATGTCAAATAAATCCACCCGCAGTGCGCTGTTTATGGCGCGCGTCATGGCGCAGGATCTGTTCATCTCCAACGCCTCCTTCTGGTCCGCCTGGGTCGCGGTCAGCGAGGGCGACGAAAACGGCGACGGACTGATAATCGCCAACCACGACTGCAGCGAATACTATGTTGCCCAGCGATACTACGCGATGGCGCATTTCTCGAAGTTCGTCCCCGAGGGGAGCCGTCTCATCTCCTGCAAAAAGGACGTCAACGACAGATTCTCGTCAATGAGCCGCGAAAAGCTTGAAAACTATATAAGCTTCCGCACAAACACCGCCGCGTTCCTGACTCCGGACGGAAAGATCGTTCTCGTTATCGTCAACGGCGGCAAGGAGCACACCTTCTCCCTGAGCGGCATAGAGGGCAGGGATCACCTCACGACATACACGACCGACGGCAACAGAAAAGTCGAGCTCACCTATGACGGAGCATATCAGCAGACGCTGACCATCCCCGCCTACAGCATCACCACCGCGATATTCGAATAACTTTATAAAAGCAGCAATCCTGCTCACAGATTTGACTGTGGGCAGGATTTTTTGTTTTCGACACTGCGAGGTAAATAAAATATTACTCAACCGTCCGTCATTTTTATATGCGTTTTCCCGGAACATTTTATTCTATGCACTTTTAAATGTTAACTGAAATTAAACTATATTCCTTTTTTCTTTAAACTTCGCTTTTATGCTATTGTTAAATCCCGCGGGGTAGGGTATAATTTAATAAGAATTTTAAGTGGAACGGTGAAAGTATGGCATACGACTCTCAATATAATAACGGAGCGCCCAACGGGTACGGATATCAGCCGGGGCCCGCTCAGACTCTTGAGATAAAGCAGCGCGAGAAGCGCCAGATAAGAAAGCTCGGCAACATAAGCGGTCTGGGCATATTATTGTTCGCCCTGTTCCAGTTCATCGGCGCGGGACTGCTGTTTGCTTTAAATCTCTATGACGACTACGCGAACGAGACCGACCGCGGCTATGCGATAGGCGTACTGATGTCGATTTTCTGCATATTCGTCCCGTTCTTCCTGTCGAGCCTGCTGCTCAAAGATAAGCGTCAGCAGTGTCTGAACTTCGGAAAGCCCTATGACACGCGCCTCATGCTTTTAGCTGTGCCCGCAGGTCTGATGATCTGCATGATAGGCAACTACGCGACGAACTTCCTCTCGACCTTTGTCGAGAGCATGACCGGCATAACATTTGAATATCCCGATTCGCGCACCCCGACGACGCCGCTGGGCATTGCGATGTATCTTATCCAGCTCGCTGTAGTGCCTGCGCTCGTTGAGGAATATGCGCTGCGCGGCGTGGTCATGATGCCCGCGCGCAAGTTCGGCAACTGGTTTGCAATTCTTGTCTCGTCCGCCCTGTTCGGCATGATGCACGGCAACCTCGTCCAGGCTCCGTTCGCGTTCATCGTCGGCATCGGCATCGGCTATTTTGTTATAGTCACCGGCTCGATGTGGACGGGAGTCATGATACATTTCTGCAACAATATGTTCTCCGGCGTTATCTCGATACTCTACGAGTTCCTGCCGGAAAAAACGGTCAATCTCATCTATTATATCTGCGTCGCGGTGTTCTTTGCGGCGGGCATAATCTGCCTGATTCTCTTCATGAGAAGGGCGCGCCAAAAGAATATCCAGACGAAATTCAGAAAACCGCGCACCGCACTTTCGCGCGGCGAACGCACGGCGGCGTATTTTATAAATGTCCCGATGATAATCTCTATCATCTATCTGCTCTACACGACATATACTTTTATCACATGGCCTTCGTAATCGGGGAGTGGAAGAATGACTGACAGAGAGCTTATGCAGGCGGCGATCGCGCTTGCACGGGAGGCTGCGGCAGACGGCGAAGTGCCCGTCGGCGCGGTGGTCACAAGAAACGGAGAGATAGTTTCGGTCGGGCGCAACAGACGCGAAAAGGACAAAAACGCCCTCGCACACGCCGAAATTGAAGCAATAGACAGAGCGTGCAAGGCACTCGGCGGCTGGCGGCTCTGGGAGTGCGAACTGTTCGTGACGCTTGAACCGTGTCCGATGTGCGCCGGGGCGATAATAAATTCGCGCATAAAGCGCGTGGTGTTCGGGGCATACGACCCGAAGGCGGGCTCGTGCGGGTCGGTAAACAACCTGTTCTCTTTTCCGTATAATCACTCGCCCGAGGTCGAGGGCGGTTTCATGCAGGACGAGTGTGCTCTGCTTTTGAAGCAGTTCTTTGCCGAGCTGCGCAGGACAAAATAAATTCCCGAAAGGGCTGAAGGATATGGCAATAAAGGATCTTGCCGAACTCATCAAAAAATTCACTCAGAAAGACAAATTCAAGCCAACGACAGTGCAGGTCATCAGGGCGGCAAAAAATCCGCCCGTTCCCGCGCAGAATGAGGATATCTCTGTCCCGTCGGAGGGCGAGCGCATCCATTTTCTCAACACCGGGCGCTCGGACTGCATTCTTCTCCAGAGCGAAAGTAAATTCGCTCTCGTTGACTGCGGCGACGCAGAGCACGCGAAGCACACAGCGAGCTATCTCAAAGAAACTGCCGGCGGGAAGATAAATCTTGACTTTATCGCGATAACCCATCTTCATTCCGGTCATGTCGGCGGACTCGAGACGCTCCTTGACGACGGGGATATAACAATCGGCAAGATATATCTCAAGCCGTTTATCAGCCCTAACCTCGCGCAGTGGGACAAGTGTCTCCACGACGGCGACGCGCTGTATAAATCGCTCAGCGAAAAGGCGCAGAGCATGAACATTCCGATCATCGGCTGCGTGCCGGACGAGCCGTTTGCGCTTGGCAGATGGACTCTGCGTTTCTTCAACACCGAGCCCGACTCATATCACAAGAACATCGGCGAAAACGACAACTCGCTCGCCATACTCGCCGAGCAGAACGGCAGGCGTATTCTTTTGGCGGGCGACATGGTAAACGACACGGGCGACCTCGCGAGACTCGCAAACGCTATCGGGCGAATCGACGCGCTGAAAGTCCCCTGCCACGGCGAACGCGCCGTCCCGCAGGAAGCGCTGGACAAGCTCCGCCCCGAGACGATGATAATCACGAACCGCCTCGCCGAGATATCTGACGATGTGCTCGTCGGCATAATGTCGGCGTTCGGGCGCAAGGCGTATTCGACTTCGGACAGCGGCGGAATCGCCCTCACCCTCACGCGCGACGGGCTTGAAGTCAGCCGCGAAATACAGCTTCGGGAAACGGCATAAAAAATATAAAACCGCGGAGGCAGATATATTCTGTCTCCGCGGTATGATTTTTGCGGGCTGGTGCGCAGAGTTTATATAGCCCAGTACACCCGACAGCGCAGAAAAAGCCTCCGCATGATATCACACGGAGGCTTTGAGTTTTTATTTTTTATTTTACCTGCTTTATCTTGTTGCCGGAAACGAGGAACGCGTGCTCGGAAATTTCCATCATCGGGGTATCGTTGACGGAATCGGTATAGAAATTGTCGATTATCGTATCGGGATACATCTCCTTGAACAGCTCGACCTTTCTGCCGCGGAAGCAGAGGTCGGTTATGTGCGCGTTGCCGTCAGTGCGCGAGCAGATATAATTCTTGATGTTGAGCCTGTGCATGACATCGTCGAGCAGAACCTCGGGGCTCGCGGAGATTATTATATCGTCATCCTGCCTCTGGCGGAAATAGAACGGCTTTATCTTGTGGATATTCGTATCCCAGAACTCGGTGACGAGCGCGTCGAAATCCTCGATGCTGTTGTAGTAATCGGTAACGACATCGGAATACTGCTCCAGCGCTTCCTCGGCGTTTATCGTGCCCTTTGTGTATTTATAGAGCCCGTTGATAACGTCGGGAACATACTTGACGAGCGAGGGGTCTTTCTTAAAAAGAAAGATGAACAGATCAATAAAGCTTTCGCCGTCGTAGATGGTGTTGTCAAAATCATAAACATTCATTTTCGTTTTCTCCTTGTTCGGGAAGCTCTGCACACATCCCGGATTTATTTTCTCCGTCAAAGAATACCATAATTTTAACTGTTTGTAAAGACTTTCAAAGACGCCCCGCGCGATTGACTAAACGGGATTTAGTTGGTATAATGGTATAAGGTATGTATGAAAATACGAAAGGACGAAAAAACGATGATAAAGATCGCTCCTTCAATGCTCGCAGGCGACTTCTCCCAAATGGGAGAGCAGGCCGCAATGATAGAAAAGGCCGGCGCGGACTGGCTCCATCTCGATGTGATGGACGGGCATTTTGTGCCCAACATAACCTTCGGCGCGCCGATCATAAAAAGTATCCGCAGCAAAAGCTCGCTCGTCTTTGACGTTCACCTGATGATAAGCGAGCCGCTCAGGTATATCCCCGATTTTGTGAAAGCGGGCGCGGATGTTATCACATTCCACATCGAGTCGGATTCCCCGGTCGACGAGACTATCGACCTCATCCGCTCGTCGGGCTGCAAGGCGGCACTCTCCGTCAAGCCCGGCACTCCCGTTGAGAGCGTTTTTCCCTATCTCGACAAGCTCGACATGGTGCTCATCATGACTGTTGAGCCCGGCTTCGGCGGTCAGAAGTTCATGGCGGACATGATGCCGAAGATAAGCGCGCTGCGCGAGGAGTGCGAGAAGCGCTCGATTGATATTGAGATTCAGGTCGACGGCGGCATATCCGCAAAGACCATTGAAGAGCCCGCCCGCCGCGGCGCGACCGTCTTTGTCGCGGGAAGCGCGGTTTTCGGCGCGGATGACCCCGCAAAGGCGATGTCCGAGATGAAAGATATCGCCGCAAACTGCCAATAATCAATTGCCGGAAAGTTTTTTCAGCGCGTCGCCCTCGGCTATGCACCGCCAGTGCTCCCGGGTGTGCGAAGCGGCGGCAATGGAATTTATCTGCGCGCCGAACTCGCTGAGAATATGCTCCGGCGCGTCGGAAATGCTCTCGCCGAGAAGCAGGCGGTAGACGCCGCCGGACTCATACAGTCCGCTGTTTTCAAAGCTTCTGCCGAGCGCGTGCGCCGCGTCCATAACATCGTCCAGAGAGCCGAACTCATAGACCGCCGTGTTCTCCCCTTTCTTTATCGACGGGGGCTGGCGGACTCCTCGACTGCCGTCCGAACAGAGGGTGAATTTCAAAACGCATCCTCCCCTGCCTGCGGGCACCGCTTCGATTATCATCCGCCCGCTCGGGTCGATGTCGCGCTTGAGTTCGTGACCCGCTCTGTCGAGCAGAGTCCAGACCACGCGGCGCGTCTCAATATTCGAGTAGTCCATTTGCTCGTATGTAATATTGAGCGCATCCATGTCGCGCGCCGAAAGCTCTATAGTTATCCTGTTTTCAGCCGGCGCCTGTATCTTCAAAGCGCATCCCCTCCTTAATAAACAGAAAGTTCTCTGCCTTATATAATATTACGCGCCCCCACGGCGTGCAATGCAAAATTTTTGCCAGCGCAATAAGCCGGCAAACGGAAAGGTTGGTTTTATGGCAAGATTCAAACGCATAAAAGCGCCTAAAAGTCCCTATATGAACTATCTGCTCATGCTCGCCGCACCCGCTATAGTCAGCTGGTATTACTACGGCGCGCTCGCATTCAGGGCGATACTTACGGGAATCATAAGCGCGGTCGCCGTTGAGGCAGTCGCGCTGCTGATAATGAAAAAGAAGCTCCACTGCCTGTCGGACATGCACGCGGTGTTTACGGGCTTCGCCATCGCTATGCTTCTGCCCGCCACCGCACCGATCTGGCTGATAGGCGCTGGCGCGGCGTTTGCAATTCTCGTTGCAAAGATTCCGTTCGGTCCGGCGCACAAGGCTCCGTTCGTGCCCGCTGCGGCAGGCATGGCGTTTCTGACCGTCTGCTTCCCGGACGAGGTTTTCAAATATCCCGCCATCGACTCGGCGCCGTTCGATGTCTTTGACGCGGGCTCGTCCCTCGCCGCTCAGCTGAGCGCGGGCGGCATACAGCATATGAACTCCGTCGGCATAATGTCGATGATATCCGGCAATGTCGCCGGCCCGCTCGGCACCTGCTGCGCGGTCGCGCTGCTCGGATCATGCGCTCTGCTCACCGCAGGAAAGCCGACGAGACTCTTCAATGTCCTCGGATTTTTGACCGTTTGCTCGCTGCTTGCGGTAACTTTCCCGCGCGGATCGTTTTCAAGACCGGTATCCCTGCTCACCGAGCTGTGCGCAGGCAGCCTGCTCTTCTCGGGCATATTCTTTGTAACCGACCCCGGCACGAGCCCGAAGCACCCGCTGACAAGATTTATCTACGGCGCGTTCGCCGGAATAATCTGCATGATACTGCGCTACTTCGGCACGTTTGAGGACGGCACCTGCTTCGGCATCCTGCTCACCAACGCTTTCTGGCCGATAGCCGACAGCGCGCTGAGAAAAATCGGCTACCACAAGTTCATTGAAAAGTCGATGGCAAAGAGCGCGGAAAAGAGAAAACAGAAAGCAGCATTAAAGGGAGGTGAGCCGGCATGAGTTCAGGCAGAAAATACTCATTCTCCGACGCGCTGTTCAGCAGCACGTTCATTCACAACCCGGTGCTCATCCAGGCGGCAGGTCTCTGCGCGATAGTCGCAGTCGCGACGACGCTCAAGACGGCGGTCCTGCTCGCGGCGGCGTTCTTCCCGGTGCTTATTATAACGCAGGTCTTCGCCTGCCTCGCGCTCAAAAAAGTCCCGAGATGGATAAGAGTCGCGATATATCTGCTCATCGGCACGGCGATAATTGCCGGAATCATATATGCAATTGATACTTTTATACCCGAAATCAGCCTCGGCGCGGGTATATATCTCGCCCTGACGGCGGCAAACTCGATAATCGCCCTGCACTGCGAGAAGCTCGCGGTCAAGACCGACCTGCGCCATGCGTTCTTTGACTCCGTGGCAACGGCGCTCGGCTATGCAGCTGTTATTATCCCCGTCGGCGCGCTGCGCGAAATAATAGGCTCATCCACCATATGGGGCGCAAATATCAAAGTCCCGATGACCTACCCGGCGATTCTAATGCCGTTTGGCGGATTTTTGGTCCTCGCGTTCTTCGCCGCCGCGCTCAAGGCGCTGATAAACAAGCGCTTCCCCGAGCACTCGGCAGAGACCGAGATGAAGATAAAGAAAACTTCCGTCATAGTCAGCAAGAAGAATCTTCCCGAGAATCTGGCTCCCGCCAAGGCTGAGGAAGCTCCCGCAGAAGAGGAAAAAGAGACTGCCGAAGCAGAAGAGACTGTTGAGGCGGAAGAGACTGTCGAAGTCGAAGAGACCGTTGAAACTGAAGACCTCAAAGAGGACGACTTGGCACACTTTGAGCCGCTCGACGGCGAGGGCAAATTTGACCTTTCTGATATCTTCGCCAAAGACGACGAAGACGAAGATGACAAGGACTACGGCTCGGCGTTCAACCGCCTGTTCGACGAAGCAAAGGATTTTGACTCCGACGAGAAGAAGGAGGGAGACAAATGAACATGACCTGGTTTTTTGATTTGCTCTCCACAGCACTCTACACGGTGTTCATTCAGAATCTCGTCTTCAACGGCGGATACGCGGCGAGCGAAGCTCTTATGCTCGCGAAAAAGCCGCGCAGACTCTGGATGTTCTCGGCGATGATCGCATTTTTCTCGACCGTCACGGCACTCGCCTGCCGCGCACTCGAAATGATACCGGTGCTAAGCACCCTGCCCTCGGCACTGCATTTTGCAATGTTCAGCGGCGTGCTTATCGTAGTTTTCCTGATAACCGGACTCATACTCAAGCTCGCCCTCGGCGCTACCGAGAAGTTTCTCGGCACGCTCGGCATGGCGGCGCTCAACACCCTTGTGCTCGCAACTCCCCTGCTCAACCGTAGCGCTGCTTATACCCTACCCGAGAGCATCGGCTCCGGCATCGGCGCGGGTCTCGCGTTCATTCTCGCGGCGACGCTCATATGCAAGGGTCTGCACATAATCTCGCAGAATCAGGATATGCCTAAAGCCTTCCGCGGCACTCCGGCGGCGTTTGTCTACGTCGCGCTGCTCTCGCTCGCGTTCTCCGGCTTCTCGGGCAGCTCCCTGTTCTCATAATTAATTAAAAAATTCCGACGCCGACGGGTGATGTCATGCCCGCCGCGCGGCACAGAGGATGATGAAAAATGGCAAAACGCAGCAAATATGACAAGTATTTTTCTCCCGGCACTCACAGGAGCATAACCGCGTTCAGCAAGCACGCGGCAGGCGGCTCGAAGCGCCGCAAGAGCTACACCGAGCGCAGGCGCAATAAGATAGTCGGAATAGTCCTCGCGTGCATTCTCGGCGCGGCAGTTGTCTTCACTGCGGCATTTTTCGTCACCGATACGCTCCTCGGCATCTCCGACGCGAATGTCGAAACCACGCAGAAGGCCGAAAAGGACAACAAAGACAAGAACAACAAAGGCGGCAAGAACGACACGACCGCTCCCGCCGATAATCAGCAGACTTCAGCTGAAATAAAGGCGCGCGTCGGCAATGTCTCCCTGCTCGCGGGCGGCAGCGGACTCGACCAGTTCGTTTCCTCGCTCAAGAGCGCGGGTCAGAACGCCGTTGTCATCGACTTCAAAGATGCGTCCGGCTATCTCAGCTATCCCTCGTCTATAGCGGCTGTAAAAGACAAAGCTCCGTCATCAAAGGCTCAGGCGAACGCCGCCGAGAGCGTCAAGAAAATCCAGCAATCCGGCATAAAAGTCGTGGCGCGCATATACTGCTTCAAAGATACCCAGATGCCGCGCATTGACCGCACCATGGCTGTTCACTACAACAAAACTCAGATGATCTGGCTCGACAACGAGGCTTCCAAGGGCGGCAAGCCGTGGCTCAACCCCTATTCGCAGACGGCTCAGAACTATCTGCTCGAAGTCGTCAAGGAAGTGAAGAACCTCGGCGTTGATGCAATACTGCTCGACGGCGTGCAGTTCCCCGACTTAAATTCTAACGTTGCGACATTTGACGGCGAGGGCTCGGTATCGAGAAACGCCGTGCTCGTGAATTTCGTCAACTCCTGCGTCTCCGCATGCTCCGGCACTCCCGTTATCTGCGCGATGAAGGGCGAAGCGGCTGCGGGCGGCAGCAGCGATATATACAACGGTTCTCTCTGGAGCGCGAACGCCTCCGCTTTTGCGGTCGATCTCAGCTCCCTCAAGGCGGACGCCCAGCGCAATTTCCCCGCCTCGAAGAAGGTCATTGAAATGAAGAGCTCGGCTTCAAACACCGACAGCACATATATCCTCACGAAATAAAGGCAGATTTAAATGCATTTTATCCCCTACAACTCGAGAAAAAAATATCATCTCTCGCCCGGCGCGGCTGTGCGCTCGGGTGAGGATATGATTTTCAGGATAGTTCTGCCCCGCTCGGAGCAGTGCAGCGCGGTTCGCCTCGTTCTTGAGACGGACGGCGGCGAGAGAGAAGATTTTTCTTTCTCGTGGGAGCGAATGCAGGGCGAAAACGAGGAATGGTGGCGGCTCGAGACCGCCGCACCCGAAAACGCGGGGATAGTCTGGTACTTTTTTGAATACGACACCCCGTGGGGCACAAAAAAAATATCACTTGAATCTAATGGAAATGCCGTCATCGGCGAGGACTCGCGCTGGCGGCTGACCGTATGCCGCGAAAACTGCGACACGCCCCTGTGGCTTCGCGGCGGCACAATGTATCAGATATTCCCGGACAGGTTCTGCCGCTCCGGCAAAACTTCCCTGCCCGAGAACAAGCCGGCGGCGGAATATCACTCCCGCTGGGGCGAAGAGCCCGACTGGGAGCCCGACTCCGACGGAAAAATTGAAAAATACGACTTTTTCGGCGGCGACCTCAAGGGCATCGAAGAGAAGCTCGGCTATCTCGAGAGCCTCGGCGTCACCTGCATATATTTAAACCCGATTTTCTCCGCGCGCTCGAACCACCGATACGACACGGGCGACTACATGAAAATCGACCCGATGCTCGGCACAGAGGAGGATTTTAAGTCTCTCTGCAAAAGTGCCGAAGAGCACGGGATAAAAATTCTGCTCGACGGCGTGTTCAGCCACACGGGCGCCGACAGCAGATATTTTGACAAATTTTCGTCCTACGGCGGCAAGGGTGCATATTGCGACAAAAATTCTCCCTACCGTTCGTGGTATAATTTTCGTTGCTGGCCGGACGATTACGCCTGCTGGTGGGGCGTTGACATCCTGCCGGAGCTAAATGAGACAGACCCGGGCGTACTGGCGTTTCTGACCGGCGAAAACGGCGTTGCGCGGCACTGGCTCAGGCTCGGCGCGTCGGGCTGGCGGCTCGATGTGGCAGACGAACTGCCCGATGAATTTCTCGACCGCTTCCACGAGGCGGTCAGAAAAGAGAAAAAAGACGCGTTTATCTACGGCGAGGTCTGGGAGGACGCGACTGACAAGATAAGCTACGGCCACCGCCGCAGATATCTCGAGGGCGGCGAGCTGGACAGTGTGATGAACTATCCGTTTGCAAATGCTGTTATAGATTTTGTCCGCACGGCGAACGCGGAAGAACTCCGCGAATGCGTTGAAAATATAGTCGAACACTATCCCCGCGCGTCGCTCGACACGCTGATGAACCATATCGGCACCCACGACACGGTACGCGCCATAACGCGGCTCGGACGCGGCGATATCGGGCGCCCCGAAAACGGGCGCGACAGGGGTATCTTGACTGAAGAGCAATATCAAAAGGGCGTTTGCCTTCTGAAGCTCGCCTCGGTTTTGCAGTTCACGCTCCCCGGCGTTCCCTGCGTCTATTACGGCGACGAGGTCGGACTCGCGGGCGGCGAAGATCCGTTCAACCGCGCCTGCTTCCCCTGGGGAAATGAGAACGCGGAGCTGCTCGACCACTACAGAACCCTCGGCAGGATCAGAAAGCTCTGTCCCGCGTTTATCGACGGAGAGTTCAACTGCATATCCTCGGCGCTCGGCTGCATCGCATATGAGCGCAATTCCGAATCGGGCAGCGCGCTGATAATCGCAAACGCGAACTGCCACGGGATAGAATACACTGTCCCCGAACGCTGGCGGGGCGCATCCACGCTCTTCGGCAGCGCCGCCGACGGACTCAATGTCCCGCTCGACTCATATTCGGCGGCAATACTTTATAAATAATCGGAGGTGATAGCATGGCGAAAAGAAAGGGAATGAAGTTCCGCACAACGCAGGAGAAAAAGACGAAGCAGTTTCGGCTTTTCGTGCTCGGATTCGTCGGCTTTCTGCTCGCGTTTGCCCTCGTCTCTGTAGCCTATATGTTCAAATCGCATCATCTCTCGATGAACGACCTGTTCCCGGAAAAGGAAGTTGAATCCTCCGACGGGAGCACCGACGAGGCTATCGCGCCGCTCGGCGGCAAGGCGACATTTATGTTCGCCTGCGTCTCGGACGACAAAGATGAGCTGTATTTTGTCGCCGCGGTCAACGCCGATCTCGACTCGGGCGAGGTGCGCGTGTGCGCCTTTGATCCGAATACTTCGGCAGATGTCTCCGGCAACAAAGACAGTCTTATGGGTCACTACAAGACCGGCGGCTCGAAAGAGCTCAAGAAAGCGGTCGACTCCCTCTGCGGATTCACCGCGGACAAATACGCCGTCTCGACCGCGAATCAGTTCAAGAATGCCATCAACGTGCTCTCCGGCGCGCAGATATCCGTGCCCGAGCGCATAAGCTATAAGACAAAGGAGCTGTCGCTCTCGCTCATGCCCGGCAACCAGACAGTTAAGGGCGAGACGCTGCTCAAATATTTCCGCTACTGCCTGACTCCGTCGGGCGGCGGAGCGCAGAAGCAGGGCGAACTGCTCTGCGTGCTTTTCTCGCAGTATATCAACAAGACCTATCTCGCCTCCGGGCGCAACTATTTCTCGCAGATAATCGACTCTTTGGACACCGACATATCGATAGTCGATTTCTCGCGCTGTGAGCGCACTCTCTCCGCGATGGCGGCGGGAGATATAAAATATACATCCGTTTCTTCCGCCGGCGAGCTGACCGTTACGCCCGGCAAGCGCGGAAAATAACCGTTTATAAAACAAGGGGGCGGTCATTTGGCAAGAAAGCTTCTGTGTCCTGCGGCGCTTCTGCTGGCGCTGACGCTCATATTCACCGGGTGCTCGGTGAAAAAGGTGAACAATATACCCTCATCCGAACAAGTGTCTGCGTTCGGCGACTTCAAGCACTACTTCGGCGAGCTTAACGAGAACGAGAAACGCGCATACAACGCCATTCTCCGCGACATTGAGTCGTTTCCCGAGGAAATTGAAATTCCCGAGCTCAACAACGAAGAGCTCGAAAAGGTCTGGCTCGCCGTTATGTACGACAATCCGGAGCTGATAATGCTCGGGCGCGAATGTATGCTCGTCTCGAGGGACCGCAAATTCTGGTTCAGCTGCGAATACGCCATGACTAAAGATGAGTATGAGCAGAAAAAGGCCGAGCTTCAGACAAAAGCGGATGAGCTCGGCGCAAAGATAGTCAAAGAAACTTCTGATTTTGACAAGGAACTGCTTATCCACGACGCGATAATCGACTCGTGCAGATATACCGACTCCGACAAGCTCATTGCAAGCTCCGCTTACGGCGTGCTCGTCAACGGCTCCGCCTCATGCGAAGGATACGCAAAGGCGGCGAAGCTCCTGCTCGACAAGGCGGGAATAGAAAACTATGTCATCACCGGCACGGCGAAGCGCGAGGACGGCGCGAGCGAGGGACACATGTGGAATGTCGTCTTTATCGACGGCAAGCCCTATAACCTCGACCTCACCTGGGACGATCCCATCGGCGAGGGAGTGACGCAGAACAAACGCTATGCCTATTTCAATATTACGGACGAAGAGATACTGAAAACCCACACGTTTTCCGATGCGTCCGCCTGCTGCACCGCGACGGAGAACAACTATTTTGTCAAGCTCGGCAGGCAGTTCGACGGCTACAATGCCGAGACGAAAACCGCTCTTTCAAATATGTTCGGCGGGCATAAATCGGGCGACAAGCTCGACGTCAGGTTCTCTTCCGAAGACGCTTATCAACGCGCCATTGACGGTCTGCTGAAAAAAGAGGAGATCTACAGACTCCTCAGCATCGCCGACGCGGGCAAGGGCGGATTTTCAACAACGCAGATTAATTATATCGCCGACGACACCCACTGTGTCATCGAATTTATTCTCGTATAACCGGGGGTGAAATGATGGACAAAAAGAGAATCGAGGCGGCTGTACGCGAGATACTTGCGGCGGTCGGCGAGGATCCGGACAGAGAGGGTCTTGTCGAAACGCCCGCGCGGGTCGCCAGAATGTATGAAGAAATTTTCTCGGGGCTCGAGGACGATCCGAAGCGCCATGTCAAGCTCTTCAACGAAGAGAAAAACGAAGAGATGGTCATTGTACGCGATATCCCGATGTATTCGATGTGCGAGCATCATCTTCTGCCGTTCATCGGCAGGGCGCATATAGCATATATCCCGCGCGACGGCAAAGTCATAGGCCTGTCGAAGCTCGCGAGGATAGTTGACAGCTTCGCGCGCAGACCCCAACTCCAGGAGAGGCTCACTTCGCAGATTGCGGACTTCCTTGACGAACAGCTCGACCCGCTCGGCGTGGCGGTCGTTATCGAGGCGGAGCACCTGTGCATGACGATGCGCGGAGCGCGTGCGTCGGGTGCGCAGACGAGGACTTCCGCTCTGCGCGGCACGATGCGCTCGGACGCGAGGGCGCGCGCCGAGGCAATATCACTTCTGACAAAATAAGGCGATACTATGGAGAGATTTATTTTTGATAGCTCCTCCCACACCCTTGTGTGCGGGATACTCAATATAACTCCCGATTCTTTTTCGGACGGCGGCAAATGGGACGAGCCGCAGAAGGCACTTGAGCACGCGCTCGAGATGCAGGCGCTCGGCGCGGATATCATCGATGTCGGCGCGCAGTCGACCCGCCCCGGCTCAACAAGGCTCTCCGCCGACGAAGAGAACGCGAGGCTCATTCCGGTGCTCGATCTGTTAAAGGGCAGAATAACCGTCCCGATAAGCGTTGACACATTCTATCCCGAATGTGCGCGCACGGCTCTCACGCACGGCGCGAAGATAATCAACGATGTCAGCGGAGAAGCGAGCGACGAGATGGCGAAAGTCGTCAGCGAATTCGGCGCGGGGTGGATAATCATGCACAATCCCGCCGGCGCGGACGCCGTCCCCGTCTATGAAAACGGAGTCTCCGACGATGTGCTCGACTTTTTCGGCAGAGCCGCGAGGGTCGCAAAATCGCCCGGGATACCGGCGAGCAGCCTCTGCTTCGACCCGGGAATCGGCTTTGCAAAAAGCTACGAGGACAACCTGCGCCTGATAAGGGATATCGGGAAGATAAAGATCGACGGCAGCGCGCTGATGTCCGCCGCGTCGCGAAAGCGCGTTATCGGCACGGCATCGGGCGAGACGGACGCCGCAAAGCGCGACCCGGGAACGGTGGCGCTGCACACGGCGAGCATATTGAACGGCGCAGATGTTATCCGCGCCCACGATGTGTTCTCCGCCGTCCAGTCGGCGCGCGTCGCGGACGCACTGAAAAAGATATACGGGGAGGCAGACGGTGGATAAGATAATTATAGATTCGCTTCGCCTCTTCGCCTATCACGGGGTCAATCCCGAGGAGCAGGAGGACGGGCAGTTCTTCATTCTCGACATTGAGGCGGATATTCCGCTTTCAAAAGCCGGCGAGAGCGACGATTTAAATGACACCGTCAGCTACGCGCAGATGATAAAATGCGCGCGCAGGGTGTTTTCCTCGCAGAAGGACAAGCTCATTGAGCGTGCCGCGCGGCGTGTTGCCGATGCACTGCTCGAAGAATTTCCGCCCATTGAGGGCGTGAGAGTGACCTGCAAAAAGCCGGATGCGCCGATGAAGGCGGATTTCGGCTTCGCCGCGGTCAGCATTTACAGGGAAAGAACATAAAACGGGCAAGAAACATCAAGCGAAAGGACTGTAGATTTTATGGCAAACTGTATGCAGGCAGTTATAGGGATCGGTTCGAACATGGGGGACAGACTGAAGAACATAAACGGCGCTGTGCGCTCTCTGTCCCGCCTGCCAAAGACGAAAATAACGGCGTGCTCCCACGTCTATGAGACCCGTCCGGTCGGATATGAGGCACAGCCGCTGTTTTACAACGCCGCGATAATAGTGGAGACGGAGCTGTCCGCGCAGATGCTGCTCGGCGCATGCCTCGGCATCGAGGGAGCTTACGGCCGCGTGAGGACGATAAAAGACGGACCGCGCGTGCTCGACCTCGACCTGCTGCTCTATGAGGGCATGAAGAGCGAGAGCTTTCTGCTCACCCTGCCCCACCCGAGAATACATGAGCGCGCTTTCGTGATGGTTCCGCTGCTCGATCTGTTCCCGTCCGGCAGAGCGCCCGGACTCTTCTTCCTGCCGGCTCTTCACGAGATCGGCACGGACGGCGTTGAAAGAATAAACGAAGAGATAACTCTTCCCGAATAAAGAACGAGGTGTACCAATGAAATACGACGTAGTTATCATCGGCGCGGGCCCTGCCGGAATATTCACGGCCATTGAGCTTATCCGCAAGGGCGCGAACAAGAAAATCATGATGGTTGAAAAGGGTCAGCCGATTGAAAAGCGCCGCTGCCCCAAATCAAAGACCAACAAGTGCGTCAACTGCAAGCCCTATTGCCACATAACGACCGGATTCTCCGGCGCGGGCGCGTTCTCGGACGGCAAACTGTCCCTGAGCCCCGAGGTCGGCGGTCAGCTCCCCGAGCTCATCGGCTACGATGTGGCGCAGAAGACCATTGAATATGCCGACAGCATCTATCTCGAGTTCGGCGCGGACACCCATGTTGAGGGCGTCGGACGCGAAGAGGAAGTCAAGGAGATAAGAAAGCGCGCGATAAAAGCGGGGCTGCGCCTCGTTGACTGCCCGATACGCCACCTCGGCACCGAGAAGGCGCAGGACATATACTATGCCATCGAGCAGTATCTCATCGAAAACGGCGTTGACATGCTCTTCGGCTACGAGTGCGACAACATAATTCTTGAGGGCGACCAGTGCAAGGGCGTCTATGTCCGCAAGGGCGACGAGAACATAGAGATCTTCGCGGATCACACGGTCATCGCGACCGGACGCCGCGGCGCGGACTGGCTCGAAAAGCTCTGCGCTCAGCATGATATCTCCCATCAGCCCGGCACAGTCGACATCGGCGTGCGCGTTGAGATAAGAAACGAGGTCATGGAGAAGGTCAACGATGTTCTCTATGAGTCGAAGCTCATAGGTTATCCCAAGCCGTTCAAGAACAAGGTCCGCACATTCTGCCAGAATCCCGGCGGATTTGTCAGCCAGGAGAACTACGACAACGACCTCGCCGTTGTCAACGGACATTCATATAAGGAGCTCAAGAGCAACAACACGAACCTCGCGATACTCTGCTCCCACAACTTCAATCAGCCGTTCAACCAGCCGATCGAATACGCACAGAAGGTCGGCGAGCTGACAAACATGCTTGGCGCGGGACATATTCTCGTCCAGCGCTACGGCGATATCCTCGACGGAAAGCGCACATGGCAGAAGGAGCTTGACCGCTCGAATGTCAGACCCACTCTCCCCGACGCCGTCGCGGGCGACATAACCGCCGCCATGCCCTACCGCGCGATGCTCAACATAATCAACTTCATCCAGGCTGTCGACTATGTTGTCCCCGGCTTCGCCGCGGAGGAGACGCTGCTCTACTCCCCCGAGCTCAAGTTCTACTCCAACCGCATCAAGATGGACGAAAACTTCGACACGAACGTCAGAGGTCTCCATTGCCTCGGCGACTCGAGCGGCTGGACAAGAGGTCTGATGATGGCGTCCGTCATGGGCGTGCTCATGGGCAGAAGCATCGCAGACAGATACAGCGAGTAACCGCAGCTAAAAATGAAATGATCCCCCGGAGATTTTGGAAGTCTCCGGGGGTTGTTTTATGAGAAGCGAAGAGTGAAATCGCTCGCCTGCTCGCGGTGAAACAATTCCTCGTCCGCTCGGAATTGTGAAATATCGCTCCTTCGTCGCAATGTGAAATAAAATTTGCCCACGTTCGCGCAGCGAACATTTCACGCGAGTTATCGCATTTCACACGCCGCAGGCGTATTTCACTTGCCCGCAAGGGCAAATTTCACTGAAAAAGGCACTTGCAATTAATCGCAGTGCCGAATAAAGCCACTATAAGCGTTAGTGAAATCGCTCGCCTTGCTCGCGGTGAAATAATTTACTTCGTAAATTGTGAAAATTGATGCTGCGCATCAAGTGAAATAAAATTCGTTCCTTCATATGCCGCAGGCATATTTCACATTTGCGAAGCAAATATTTCACATCGAAGATATTTCACTCGTTCCAGAGGAACGAATTTCACTGAAAAAGGCACTTGCAATCGCAAGTGCCTTTTTCTGGTGGGAGAGGGTGGATTCGAACCACCGAAGCCGAAACAACAGATTTACAGTCTGCCCCATTTGACCGCTCTGGAACTCTCCCATATTCTGTTTTCGTTGAGGTTGGAAAAAAACTGGAGCTGGTGGACGGATTCGAACCCCCGACCTGCTGATTACAAATCAGCTGCTCTACCAGCTGAGCTACACCAGCATCTCAACGCTCGAATAATATATCACAAATCGAGCGTTGAGTCAAGCCCTAAATCAAAAAAAATCGAAAAAATCGTTTATTTTCCGCTTCTGAGCAGTTCCGTCATGACCGCCGCCGAATTCTTCGCGGCAAGGGCGGTGAATTTTGAATAATCCATGTGCGATGAGCCGTCCGCCGCGTCGGATATCGCGCGAATAACGCAGAACGGGACTTTGTTCACATAGCACACATGACCTATCGCCGCGCCCTCCATTTCGCAGGCTATCGCGCCGAAAGTTTCGGAGATATATTTCTTCTTCTCCGCGCTGTTGACAAAGCAGTCGCCCGAGGCAATTTTGCCCTTGACGCATCTGATGCCGCCGACTCCCTCGGCTGCAGCGCAGATTTTATCTGCAAGCTCGCCGTCGGCGGGGATATCGACTATATTTATGCCCGATATCATGCCGACCGGGTCGCCGAGCGGACTCGTGTCCATGTCGTGCTCGACAACGAAGTCGCTGACCGCGATATCACCGATATTGAGCTTCGTGCTCAGGCTTCCGGCAACGCCCGTGTTTATTATCCTATCCGGTGAATAGAGCAGGATCATCGTCTGGGCGCACATCGCCGCAAATACTTTGCCTATTCCGCAAACGGCGGTCACTACTTCGCGCCCGCAAAGCGTGCCGCTCGTGAACTCGATGCCGCTGACTGTCTTTGTCTGCCTGTTCTCCATCTGCGCGTTGAGCGCCTCTATCTCGATTTTCATCGCTCCGATTATTCCGGTCATGGCTGTCTCCTTTTTACTTCGTGGGATATTTGAAATCCTGCTCGCGGCTCTCGAGCTCTTTGAGATACCGCGCCGCCTCTTTGTGCGCCGCCTCGATACTGAGTTCTTTATAGTTGCCGCACTCCTTGCGCGATGCGCCGAACATCTCCGGTGCGTCAATAGTCTTTCTCAGCGCTTCTTTGACTTTTTCGAGCGCGCGCTCATGGTTCTGCGAGCGCATGAGCAGATAAAATCCCGTGCGGCAGCCCATGGGGCCGAAGTATATGACATCCTCCGCCGCGTCCGAATTGCGCAGAAACGTCGCGAGCATATGCTCCATGGAGTGCATCGTGATGTTGTCCATATAGTCGCCGCAGTTCGGCTTGCGGGTGCGCAGATCGTATGTCGTGATATCGCCGTCGATGCGCGAGATGTACATCCCCGGGACTATATAGTCGTGATCGACCGAAAAGCTGGTTATTCTCTGCATAAAATACCCTCCTGTTTTCTGACAGATGAATTATACCACACGCCGGGCGCGGTTTCAATGAATATCGGCGCGCGGCGGAGCAAAAATAGAATTGAAGGAGGCTTTTATAAAATGGGAAAATTCTTTCTTGAAAACCGCGAGATACGCGAATGCTTTGACGCGCTGCCCGTTGAAGTACGCAACAAGATAATCGAGAGCGACCTCGAAATAAACAGCAAGGATGAGCTCGAGCTTGTCGCAAAAAGGCTCGAAAATCTTTCCAAATAGCCATTTTCTGTTGACTGATGCCGCGCACTCGTGTAAAATGGGTGTGCGGTATATTTTACACAGATTTTACAATAGAATTAGTATCGTGCTGTAAAACAACATACAAAAAGAGGCATCGCTATGATTATTGACAAATTCGAGAATCTTCCGCTCTATTTCTCCTGCCTGCCGGGGCTCGACAAGGCGACGGAGTTCCTCGCCGGAGAGAATATTGCCGACGGACACTACGAGATAGACGGCGAAAAAATATTCGCAAACGTGTCGAGCTATGAGCCAAAGGAATTTAACAGCGATATGCGCTTTGAGGCGCATAGAAAGTACGCCGATCTTCAGGCGGTTCTCGAGGGCGAAGAGCGCATCGACTGGGCGCCGCTCGGCTCGCTCAAGGAAGAGAGCGAGGAATATTCAAAGGGCGGCGACATAGCATTTTACAGCGGGGACGAGCACATGAGAGTAACTCTCTCGGCGGGCGAATTTCTTATTTTGTTCCCCGGCGACGCGCACAAGCCCTGCATCCGCAGCGGCGGAAAAGTGAAGAAAGCGGTAGTAAAGCTCGCGCTGTAAAACGCGCTTTCGGGTAAAGCTATGAAAAAAAATGACAAGATAACAGTTATAACCTGCGCGGCGGCGTTCGCGCTGAATGTCGCGCTGTTTTCGGTCAAGCTCTATGTCGGCCTGTGCGCGAACAGCATCAGCATATATTCGGACGCCGTGAACAATATGTTCGACAGCCTCTCGGGGCTTGCGGCGTTCATCTGCTTCGCCGCACTGCTCAGCTCCTCGAGCGAGGGCACGCGCGCGATAATCAAAAAAGCAGAGCAGTTCTTTTCGTTCGTCATGTCTGTGATAATACTTCTCACGGGGCTGTATTTCGCATATAATTCGCTCGAGCGGCTGTTCTATCCGACGCCGATATCTTATCTGACGCGCTATCTCGTGATGCTGATAGTCACGGTCGCAGTGAAGTTCATCATGTTCTTCGCCTATCGCGGGGTCTACCGAATTACCGGCTCGCCGATAATAAAAGTCATGGCGACGGACAGCATTCTCGACTGCTTCATAACCCTCGCCACGGTCATGAGTCTCACCGTCTCGCAGTATGTCGAGTTTGCGGTCGACGCGGTGTTCGGGCTTGTTATCAGCGCGGTGCTGATAACCTCGGCGGTGAAGCTCGCGAAAAAATCGGGCGCGGTGATGCTCGACTTCGTCGGCAGCGGCAAACGCGAAGAAATATCTGAAATATTTGATTCCCTCGGCGTTGCGGCCGATTATATTACCTACCGCCGCACGGGGACGGAAATTGAAGCGTTTGCAAAGCCCAAATTCCCGGAAAATACAGACGAAAATGAAATAACTCAAAAACTTGTCAGCGCCTGCAAAGAAAAAGGCGTGACGCTGCACATATTGAAAATCTGAAGAGTCATGAAAGGAGCAAAAATGAAAGAGAAAAAGAAGAAAGACCCGAAGAAGAAAAAGAGAGCGCTGATCATCACAGGCTCTATCCTCGGCGTTTTCGCGCTGTTTGTTATTACCGTCGTTATGATAACGATTATCGGCGACAAGGCGAACATCAAGCGCGCCGAGAGCTATGACCCGGTGGTCATTGAGAATCAGCTCGTGCCCGAGAAGGACGAGAACGGCTACTGGACGTTCACGACCGACCGCGATCTCAAGATCATGCAGCTGACCGACATACATCTCGGTGGCGGCTGGCTCTCGCTCAAAAAGGACTCGCAGGCGATAAACGCAATCGCCACTATGATTCAGGCAGAGAAGCCCGACCTTGTTATTATAACGGGCGACATGGCGTTCCCCGTTTTCTTCAAGGCGGCGACATTCAACAACAAGCTGCCCGCCAAAGAAATAGCGGCTCTCATGGAGCATCTCGGGGTCTACTGGACGGTCGCCTTCGGCAACCATGACACCGAGGCATACAGCTACTACTCCCGCGAGCAGATTTCGGACTTCTACGGCAACTCCGGCTTCAAATACTGCCTGTTCCAGAAAGGTCCCGACGATGTTGACGGCTACGGCAACCAGGTCATAAACGTCAAGAACTCCAAGGGCATCCTCACCCAGTCGCTCTACATATTCGACAGCCACTCGTACACCGACGGCGACTTCCTTGGCATGATGTGGAAATACGACAACATCCACGAGAACCAGGTTCAGTGGTACAGAGACAACGTAAATCTCATGAACAAGCAGAACAACGAGCGTCTCAAGGAGCTGGGTCTGCCCGAGAATTCGGATGTCAAGTCCCTCGCGTTCTTCCACATTCCGCTGACCGAACAGCGCGACGCATGGTACGAATACATGGCAAACGGCTTCAAGGACACGGAAAATGTCAAGTATGTCTACGGCAAAGCCGGTGAGGGCAAAAAGATAATCTATTGCGGCATGGGCGAAGACGATCTGTTCGAGACGATACAGGAGCTCGGCTCAACAAAGGGACTCTTCTTCGGTCACGACCACGACAACAACTTCTCGATTTATTATAAAGGCATCCGCATGACCTACGGATACAGCATCGACTACCTCGCCTATTCGGGAATCAACAAGCGCGGTTCCCAGCGCGGCTGCACGATAATCACTGTCTCGCCCGACGGCACTTTCGACTGTAAGGCGGAGAACTACTATCAGGAGAAGTATCAGAGCCAGTACGAAAAAGAGCAGGTCACGATGCAGGATGTCACCGAGGCTTCGACTCACCTTTAATGCGAATAAAGATTAATAAAGTGTTATAAAGCGAAAACCTACCCGGGGAAACTCGGGTAGGTTTTTTGCGTTGCGGCGAACAGTGTGAGATGGATGTCGCTTTGTAAATTTGGATTTTGATGTAGATACCGATGATAGGCGACTGTAGCAATATTACAAATCAGCATAATCGTGTAGGGGCGGATATTATCCGCCCGCAACTTTGTACGATTTTTAAATATAGCACTTTGTAGGGACAGCCCTTGCGGCTGTCCGTTATCGGCGAAGCCGATACAA
>OKVK01000402.1_pt1 | contig 30160 bp, 26 predicted proteins | sample 1604771 | NCBI WGS metagenome assembly OKVK01 (sample SAMN01760906, study PRJEB22395) | human gut metagenome | reverse complement strand
TTCCCTACACAACGCTCTTCCGATCTAGGCTGCCTTCTCATTTCCGTCCTTCTGCTCCTCAGCCATCTGCTGCAGAGAACTTTCCTGGTTCTGGTCAGCCCCCTGGTCAGGAGTTGTCTCCCGAGTCTGAGAATTCTCGGAGTTCTCGTCCATCTCATCCTCCTCATCCTGCACCGTACCCTGGGCAGCATTCCGGTAAGCTTCATCGATGGCATTATTCTCCTCCTGCTCCTCCCTGTGGTTGGTAATCTCGAATTTCACCTTATTAGATATATAGCCGATAGGGTTGAGTGCCTTTCTCACGATGGTGATGGTCTCGGTGGTGATATAGGTGAGGAATGCAATCGCCACGAAGAGAAGGATGGCGGTGAGTCCCGGAGGACCGATGACATTCTCCAAGGTCTGGACCACAAACATGCCGTGCTTTCCGCCCGGATTGAAGATGAGACTGCCGAAGATAGGAGTGAGGAACTTGGCGAAGGTGACGGATGACCAAATCATCACCACCATCATGCAGAAGAACCACTTCCAGAGATTCACACGATAGACATTCATCAGCTGGAAACCCACCATCACCACGAAGCAGGGAATCAGGAAGGCAGGGAAACCGAAGTTCACCGCCATCAGCCAATAGGAGAGGATGGCTCCCATGGATCCGCAGTAGTTCTGGAACAGCTGCTGGGTGTTGGTCCATTCTCCAGGCTGCATGTTCTCCAGCAAGCTCTGGTCGGCAGCGCCCGTACTGAGGAAGGAAATCATCGCCAGTATCATGACGACAGCAACTACGAGCAAGGCGAGTCCGAGGAAGAAATCGGTAATCGTATTGTTGAAAATATATTGTAAACCAATGGCTTCGCTAAATGATTTAGTTTTGCCTGATGTTTTTTTCTTTGCCATTTTTCTATTCCTTTTTAATATTTAACTGCAAAATTAGCAAAAAAGATTGAGAAACGCTCCTTTTTTTCGGGATTTTTTGCTAATTTTGCAACTTGTAATGAATAAATAGCAGTAATGAAGATAATTTTCACTAGTTTCGAAAAGAAAACTATCAATAGCTTGCCTCGAATTCTCTTTCCTGGCAATATGATAGTGATAGATAAGGCTGAAGATACAGATGCCGCTGTAGAATATCTCCTGGGACAGGATATTCTGGGTGTGGATACGGAGACACGACCAAGTTTCTCCAAGGGTATGCACTTCCAGGTATCGCTGCTTCAGGTGAGTACCCGCGATACCTGCTATCTCTTCCGCCTGCATCTCACGGGTATGACACCAGCCATCATCCGATTCCTGGAGGATAAAAAGGTGCCAAAAGTGGGATTGTCTTGGCATGATGACCTCTTGCAGTTGCATCGCAGATGCGATTTCAAGCCGGGATATTTCATCGAGTTGCAGGATGTGGCTAAGAAATTCGGCATCAAGGATATGAGCTTGCAGAAAATCTACGCCAACCTCTTCCATCAGAAAATCAGCAAGGCTCAGCGACTCAGCAACTGGGAATCCCAGGAGCTCAGAGAGGCTCAGTGCAGATATGCCGCCACGGACGCATGGTGCTGCATTCATATCTACGAGGAGTTCAACCGTCTCAGCAAGGCTGACGATTACGAGCTGGTAGAGTTCTAGGTTGATGTATTCGATTTTTCGTAAATGAGAGAATTGATAGAACTTAAAAGACTATATAATATAATAATGTATAAGAACGTATATTTAAAGAAAGGAAAAGAAGAATCTCTCAAGAGATTCCATCCATGGATATTCTCCGGCGCTATCCAGCGCATGGATAATGATATAGAGGAAGGTGAAACCGTAAGGGTTTTCACTTCTGCTGGCGACTTCATCGCCATCGGTCACTATCAGATCGGTTCCATCGCCGTGAGAGTGCTCTCTTTCAGCGATGTGGATATCGACAACGAATTCTGGTGCGCCCGATTGGAGTCGGCTTACAAGATGCGTCTGGCGGTAGGTATCGCCGGCAATCCAGACAACAACACCTATCGACTGGTACATGGCGAGGGAGATAACCTGCCGGGTCTCGTTATCGACTGCTATGGTCCTACTGCCGTGATGCAGGCTCACAGTGTGGGTATGCATGTATGCCGTATGGAGATTGCCAAGGCGCTGAAGCAGGTGATGGGCGACGAGCTGCAGAACATCTACTACAAGAGCGAGACCACCCTGCCATACAAGGCAGACCTGCGCCAGGAGAATGGCTTTATCCTGGGTGGCGATGCCGATGACGTAGCTGTGGAGAACGGATTGAAGTTCCATATCGACTGGCTGCGCGGTCAGAAGACCGGTTTCTTCGTAGATCAGCGTGAGAACCGCTCCCTGCTCGAGCATTACGCCAAGGGCAAGAGCGTGCTCAACATGTTCTGCTATACCGGCGGTTTCTCTGTCTATGCCATGCGCGGCAATGCCAAGGCGGTTCACTCCGTGGACAGCAGCGCCAAGGCGATCGAGCTGACCAATGAGAACATCGCGCTCAACTTCCCTGGCGACCCACGCCACGAGGCATTCTGCGAGGATGCGTTCAAGTATCTGGATGAGCACGACCAGCAGTATGATCTCATCATCCTCGATCCTCCAGCCTTTGCCAAGCACCGTGCAGCGCTGCGCAATGCGCTGAAGGGATATACCCGCCTGAATGTAAAGGGCTTGCAGAGAATCAAGAAGGGTGGAATCCTCTTCACCTTCAGCTGTTCTCAGGTGGTTACCAAGGATAATTTCCGCAACGCTGTGTTTACTGCAGCAGCCCAGGCAGGAAGAAAAGTTCGCATCCTGCACCAGTTGCATCAGCCAGCCGATCATCCTATCAACATCTATCATCCTGAAGGCGAATACCTGAAGGGACTCGTGCTTTATGTAGAGTAAAAATACAATGAAGAAATTTTCAATCATGATATGTCTGGTTTCAGCACTTCTGCTGGGAATGGCCAGTTGCGGCGATTCACAGCAGAAGCGACTGCGACTGAGCAAACAGGAGAAGGCCCGACTCGACAGTATCGACCGGGCTTCGCTCAAGGTGGGTGTGATGCCTACGCTCGATTGCCTTCCGGTATATCTGGCTTACGAGGACAGCATCTTCCTGAAGCAGGGAGTAACGGTACACCTCTATCGCTACAATGCGCAGATGGACTGCGATACAGCCATCGCCCGAAAGAGGGTAGAGGGTACGGTGACCGACCTGGTGAGAGCTGCCCGCCTGCAGAAGCAGGGTACACAGCTCTTCTATCCTGTCTCTACCAATCTGTACTGGCAGCTTATCACCAACCGCAAGGCGCGTATCTCAGAGCTGAAGCAACTGTCAGACAAGATGATAGCCATGACCCGTCATTCTGCCACCGATTATCTCTCAACGCTTGTCATCGACAGCGTGAAGACCAAGTATGACGTATATCGCGTGCAGATCAACGACCTGAACATCCGCCTGCGCATGCTCCTCAATAATGAGATGGATGCCGCCTGGATGCCGGAGCCATACGCCACACAGGCAAGAATGGCTAAGCATGTGGCACTGGCGGATAGTAGAGACAAGAACCTCCAGTTGGGAGTGATTGCCTTCCGCAGCAAACTGAAGAGAGAACCCCGAAGAAAAAATCAAATCGACAGATTCGTGAAAGCTTACGACATCGCTGTAGATAGCATCAATAAGAATGGCGTACACCACTATGCCGCTTTACTGACCAAGTATTATGGTATTGATGCCCAAACCGTTAGCAATCTGCCAAAATTAAAGTACAGTCACGCTATGGAGCCTCGCCAGCGAGATCTCAAGGTGGCAGATATTAACAATTAAACAACTACAATTATGTCAGAAGAAGTAAATTTGTCAGAAGAGTCTAATAACCCAGAAGAAGTTCTGGATCAGGATGAATTGTTGGAGAAGATTGATGAAATGCGTCAATTGATTCATCAGCAGCGTTTTACCGAATGCAAGCCATTGCTCGTGGCGGTCTTTACCCCCCTTCCGAGCAGCAATAAGCAGTGTGTTAACCGTCTGCTGCAGAGCTTGCTGACCGCCCTTGCCGCCAATATGAGTCTTTTCCAACGCAAGAAGATTCCTGATGGAGTGTTTGGCTTTCCCCTACAGCATATCAAATCTTTTGAGGAACTTGATATCCCGGAAATGACCCCTGAGACTAGAGCGAAGTATATTTCCAGCGCTATTTCTGGGCTCGACCAGCTCCTGGAAGACATCGAGATGGATATCCGTTCAGACCAGGGTGTTTTCAAGGATTTGAAAAAGCAGGGCGAGGCGATTGATATCAAAGAGGTGAAGCCAACCCTCGAGAAATTCGTTTCCCGAGAGGCGATGCTTTTCCTGAATCACGACCTCTCGAAGGAGGAGCAGGACCAGGCTTCAGCCCGTCTGTATCAGGAGTGGGAAGAGTATCGCGAAAAGATTTTCGGCAGATTTGTCTCTTCTGGACATTGGACCGATGAGGAATGTGCTGCTGTCAAAGACACCATTCTCTCGCCTACAGTTGATTCCTTGACCTCACAGCTACTGGTGAGTGCCATCACGCTCTCTGCCGCCACTGTCTTTGATATGGGTAAATTCACTTTGCTCTACGATATTTACCGTCAGACAGATGACGATGAGGTGAAGGTGCGTGCCCTCCTGGGATGGCTGCTGGTTTCCATGAATTCCAGCTACTACGAACAGCAGCCTGACTTCCGTAGCTTTGCAGAGCAGTTGACCGAGGATTGCAAGAATGATCAAGACTTGCTTGCCGATATCATAAAAGCCCAGAAGATGCTTGCTGTGACTGTATTCAGCGAGCAGAAGTCTATCGACTATACCAATGATATCATGTCATCGCTGTCAAAACGTTTCCTCGGCGACCTGAAAAATAAGGTAGCTGATTTGCTGGACGCTGATGAAGATATGAGAAATCTCTTCGAAATCGATGAAGACGAGGAAACTTCGGAAGAGGAGAGTCCTATCCGTTCTGTCGATATCAATACCGACGAGGATGGGGTCGATAATCTCAACGTGGGTGTGGATAGCCCGCTCTCTATGGATGAAATGATGGATAAGGGTATTGACATCCTCTTGCCGCAGTTTAAGATGTTACGAGACCAGACTGATTTCTTTACTCATCTGTACAATTGGTTCATGCCTTTCTATCTGAAGAATCCTCATGTAACCGAGGCTCTCGGATTCGTAGATGAGAAGAGAAAGTTCTGCAAGGCTTTCTGTTCTACTGCAAGATCTTGTCCTGCCGATGCCTATTCCCTGGCAAACCTGATCATCTCTCATCCTAATGAGATACCGGAGAATATTGTTGACTGTTACGATGACCCTGAGGATGAGGGAGATGGCAGCGAGCCTGCAGATGAGGAAGAGATTGTTAATGAATTTTTTAAAGAGCCTGGAGAGCATCGTGCAAAGCGTATCCGTATCAACTACATCCGCAACCTCCTGCGCTTTTCCAAGTTTTATAAAGGGAAGGATGAACTCTTCACTATCCTCGACGAACTGGATGATGACAAACCAGCCTATGCAGTCTTGGCGGGTCCTCTTTTCCAGGATGAATTCTTCGATAAGTATCGCATGGCTATAGCCCGCTATTCCTTCCGCCGCGAGTTCCCAGACATGGTTGAAGTGATGCTGGAAGGTGTACCATGCGACACGTTGGAGATGCACTTCATGAAGGGATGGGTATGTATGCAGAAGGAAGACGATCATAGTCTTCGCATGGCTGTCAGTCACTTCAAGGAGATGCTGAAGATGCAGCCAGACATGAAGCAGGTATATCTCCAGCTGGGCATCTGCTATCGTAATCTCATCCAGGTGGATGAGTATCTGGAGAATTTCGACAAGCTGATGGAGTTCAAGGATTCATTCTCAGAAGAGGAACTCTTCGAGTTGAAACTGGATAAACTGAAGTTCATCGTCATGAACAACAGATTTGAAGAGGCGATGCCGCTGGCTTACGAGCTGGATTATACCCATCCGGAGAATCAGATGGCGGGAGCCTTGCTCACACAGCTGCTTATCAAGATAGGTGGCGAACATGCGGAAGAGAACTTCCAGAAGGCTCATCAGCGCCTGGATGAATATTTCGCCGAAGCGAACGAGCTTTTCGGTAGTTTCGAGAAGATGAAAAAAGAGGGTAAGGATACGAAGAATATGATGATGCAGGCGATGGATCTCTTCTTCAAGATGATGAAGAATGATAAGGCTGCCGAAGCGTACAACAACTATTCGCTTGGTCTCCTGGCATTGATAGAACATCAGCCGAAAAAGGCTTTGGAACCTTTCTTCAGGGCTTATGCCTATTATGTAGAAAAGGATGAGAATGTATTCTTTGAAGCCCTTAAGGAAGACTATAAATGGTTGAAGAACTATGGATGTTCTTACACTGATTTGATGATTATCTATAATCAGGTAGTGGCTGAACACCAGCAAACGGAAGATGAATTAAAGAAGTATGCCGATAAATCAGAATAGAAATAACAATAACAAGACACAGATAGATACCAACTACGCCCACCTGCAACCGCAGGCGGTGGAGTTGGAGAAGGTGGTTCTGGGTGCATTGATGATTGATACCGATGCTTTTTCGGTGGTATCCGAGATGCTGAAACCTGAAACCTTTTATGATCCGAGACATCAGAAAATCTACGAGGCGATTCAGACCATGAATATGGAGGAGCGCCCCGTGGATATCATGACCGTTACGGATGAACTTACCAAGATGGGCGCCATCGAGAAGATTGGTGGAGCCGGTTACCTGATGGAGATTTCCTCGCAGGTGGCTTCGGCTGCCCACATCGAGTACCATGCCCGAATCCTGGCGCAGAAATATCTGCAGCGACAGCTCATCCATTATGCCGGCGACATTGAGACCCAGGCGTATGATGAGGGTGTGGATGTGGACGAACTCATGCAGCATGCCGAGGGTGAGCTTTTCCAGCTCTCTCAGGGTAACATGAAGCAGGATTACACCCAGATTGATCCGGTTATCAAGGATGCCGTGGATATCCTGCAGCGTGCTGCCCAGAACAAGGGCGGACTCACGGGTATTCCTACCGGTTACCAGCAGATGGATGATATGACTTCCGGATGGCAGCCTTCCGACCTGGTGATCATCGCCGGACGTCCTGCCATGGGTAAGACTTCCTTCGCGCTGAGTATCGCCAAGAATGTAGCGGTAGATCACGGGGTGCCTATCGGATTCTTCTCGCTTGAAATGAACAACGTTCAGCTGGTCAACCGTCTTATCTCGAATGTCTGCGAGATTTCGGGTAAGAAGATCCTGAACGGTCAGTTGGATCCAAGCGAGTGGGAGCGACTGGACAAGAAGATCCGTTCTCTCACGGGTGCACCTATTTATATAGATGATACTCCGGGCCTCTCCGTCTTTGAGTTGAGAACCAAGGCGCGCCGACTGGTGAGAGAGAAGGGAGTGAAGCTGTTGATGATTGACTACCTTCAGCTGATGAATGCCAACGGTATGAAGTTTGGTAGCCGTCAGGAAGAGGTTTCCACCATCTCTCGTTCCCTCAAGGGACTTGCCAAGGAGTTGAATATCCCGGTACTCGCCCTCTCTCAGCTCTCGCGTAACGTAGAAAACCGTGAGGGTCTCGAAGGAAAGCGACCTCAGTTGAGCGACCTCCGTGAATCCGGAGCCATCGAGCAGGATGCCGATATGGTACTCTTCGTTCATCGTCCGGAATACTATCACATCTATCAGGATGAAAAGGGAAACGATCTTCATGGTATGGCGCAGATCATCATCGCCAAGCACCGTAAGGGTGCCACCGGAGATGTACTCCTGAACTTCCGTGGCGAGTTCACCCGCTTCCAGGATCCTACCGATTCCTATACTCCAGTACAGGAGGGTGGTGAAATCATGGGTTCCAAGATGAATAGCGGGGCTGCTGATGGGATGATTGCCAGCGGTGCCATTCCACCTCCGCCGATGACTGGACCTGACGGTCCGTTACCTTTCTAGTTGAAAAGAGAATAATTTCGTACCAGAACGTTCTTTTTCAGAATAATCTGGCATAAAAATGGCACATTTCTCTAGATTTTGGGTAAAAAATAGGTGAAAAATGGCAATTTGAAAGATTTTCTATTAAAAAAGTTATAAATTGTTTGCGTATATCAGAGAAAATGATTACCTTTGCCAGCGATAAAATATATAACGTATAAAAATAGAAAAATATGAGAGCATTAGCGTTGAATATTACAAGCATTATTATTATTCGACTTCGACTGCAGCATGTAGGCGGAAGTGATAAGGTGTGCGTATAGTTCAGCGGTTTGGATATATTGAGCCTTTCTACACTTCCGTATATGGGAGTGAGAAAGGCTTTTTTAATTCCCAGCTCTTTACGCCCTTGCCAAAAGTAAGGGCGCAATGTTGCCCCTATAAGGGCAAAAGCTTTAATTAATAAGAGAAATAAAAATATTTAAGAGATATGAGTGACAGATTATTTATTTTCGACACAACCCTTCGTGATGGCGAACAGGTTCCAGGATGCCAGTTGAATACCGTAGAGAAGATTCAGGTAGCTAAGGCGCTGGAGCAGTTGGGCGTTGATGTCATTGAGGCTGGATTCCCTATTTCAAGCCCGGGTGACTTCAATTCCGTAGTAGAGATTTCCAAGGCTGTAACATGGCCTACCATCTGTGCGCTGACCCGTGCGGTGGAAAAGGATATCGACTGTGCTGCCGAGGCATTGCAGTATGCTAAGCATAAGAGAATTCATACGGGTATCGGTACCAGCGATAGCCATATCAAATATAAGTTCAATTCCAACCGCGAGGAGATCATCGAGCGTGCCGTGGCTGCTGTCAAGTATGCCAAGAAGTATGTTGAGGATGTGGAGTTCTACGCTGAGGACGCTGGTCGTACCGACAATGAGTATCTGGCTCGCGTGGTAGAGGCTGTCATCAAGGCAGGTGCTACCGTAGTTAACATTCCTGACACCACCGGCTATTGCTTGCCGGATGAGTATGGTGCCAAGATCAAGTATCTGATGGATCACGTTGACGGCATCGAGAATGCATGCATCTCTACCCACTGTCACAACGATCTCGGTATGGCTACAGCCAATACTCTGCAGGGTGTATTGAATGGCGCCCGCCAGGTGGAGGTGACCATGAATGGTATCGGCGAGCGTGCTGGTAATACATCGCTTGAGGAAATCGCCATGATTCTGAAGTGCCACAAGCACCTCAACATTGATACCAACATCAATACCACCAAGATTGTTCCGATGTCTCGCATGGTGAGCAGCCTGATGAACATGCCTGTTCAGCCTAACAAGGCGATTGTAGGCCGCAATGCCTTCGCTCATTCTTCTGGTATCCACCAGGATGGCGTGCTGAAGAACGTTCAGACATACGAAATCATCGACCCTAAGGATGTGGGATTGGATGATAACGCTATCGTATTGACAGCCCGCTCAGGTCGTGCAGCCTTGAAGTATCGCCTCCACGTTAACGGCGTGAATGTAGATGACGAGGAGAAGCTCGACAAGATCTACAAGAAGTTCCTCCAGTTGGCTGACAAGAAGAAGGAGGTTACCGACGAGGATGTACTGATGCTCGCTGGTGCTGATTCTGCCGATAAGCATGGCGTACAGCTCGACTGGTTGCAAGTAACTACTGGCAAGGGCGTGAAGAGCGTAGCCAGCATCGGCTTGAATATCGCTGGTCAGAAGTTCGAGGCTGCATCATCGGGTAATGGTCCTGTGGATGCTGCCATCCGTGCCCTCAAGAAGGTCATCACCAAGGAGATGAACCTCAAGGAGTTCACCATCCAGGCTATCGACAAGGGTTCAGACGATGTGGGTAAGGTTCACATGCAGGTGGAGTACGATGGTCATGTATATTATGGCTTCGGCGCAGATACCGATATCGTGACAGCTTCTGTTGAGGCTTACATCGACTGTATCAACAAGTTCAAGGTAAGATAAAATTAATTCAGATAAATATATAACAAACAGGATATTATGAATACATTATTCGACAAGATTTGGGACAAGCACGTTGTCCAGATTGTAGAAGATGGCCCTACACAGCTTTACATCGACCGTCTCTACTGTCACGAAGTAACATCACCTCAGGCATTCGCTGGTATGCGGGCACGCGGACTCAAGATGTTCCGTCCAGACCAGATTTTCTGTATGCCTGACCACAATACTCCAACCCACGATCAGGATAAGCCTATCGAGGATCCTATCTCAAAGAAGCAGGTAGATACCTTGGCAAAGAACACCGCTGATTTCGGCGTTACTCACTTTGCTATGAACACCAAGGATAATGGTATCATCCACGTGGTTGGTCCTGAGAAGGGTCTTTCTCTTCCTGGTATGACCATCGTCTGCGGCGACTCTCATACTTCTACCCATGGTGCTATGGGTGCCGTAGCCTTCGGTATCGGTACTTCTGAGGTCGAGATGGTGATGGCTTCACAATGTATTCTCCAGAGCAAGCCAAAGTCTATGCGCATCAGCATCAACGGCAAGCTCGGCAAGGGTGTTACCGCCAAGGATGTTGCTCTTTATCTGATGAGCCAGCTCACTACTTCTGGTGCCACCGGTTACTTCGTTGAGTACAGTGGCGATGTAGTGAAGGATATGTCAATGGAAGGTCGTCTCACCCTCTGCAACCTCTCTATCGAAATGGGTGCCCGTGGTGGCTTCGTAGCTCCTGATGAGACCACATTCGAGTACATCAAGGGACGTGAATATGCACCTAAGGGTGAAGAGTGGGACAAGGCTGTGGCTTACTGGAAGACCTTGAAGAGTGGCGATGATGCTGTATTCGACAAGGAGTTGACTTTCGAGGCAAAGGATATCGAACCACGCATCACCTACGGTACCAACCCAGGTATGGGTATCGGCATCACCGAAAGTATCCCAACGCTCGATGAGATTCCTGAGGAAGAGCAGGCTGGTTTCAAGAAGAGCTTGAACTATATGGGCTTCCAGCCAGGCGAGAAACTGGAGGGTCATCCTATCGATTATGTATTCCTGGGCGCATGTACCAACGGTCGTATTGAAGACTTCCGTGCTTTCGCTTCCCTGGTTAAAGGAAAGAAGAAGGCTGATGGTGTAACAGCTTGGCTTGTACCAGGTTCTTGGCTGGTTGATAAACAAATACGTGAAGAGGAAATTGATAAGATTGTTGAGGCTGCCGGCTTCGAAATCCGTCAGCCAGGATGCTCTGCCTGTCTGGCAATGAACGATGATAAGATTCCTGCAGGCAAGTACTCAGTAAGTACATCCAACCGTAACTTCGAGGGTCGTCAGGGACCAGGTTCCCGCACCATCCTTGCCAGTCCATACGTAGCAGCTGCAGCCGCTATCACTGGTAAGATTACCGACCCAAGAGAGTTTATGTAATTTTTAATTAATAATGTACAATTAATAGTGTACAATTGATAAGTACAGTTATGAAACAGAAATTCAATGTAATTACATCAAGCTGCATTCCTCTTCCTTTGGAGAATGTAGATACTGACCAGATCATCCCAGCCCGTTTCCTCAAGGCTATTGATAAAGAGGGTATGGGCGACAACCTCTTCCGCGACTGGCGCTATAATGCCGACGGAACTCCAAAGCCAGACTTCGTGATGAACGACCCTTCTTACAGTGGCGTCATCCTCGTAGCAGGCAAGAACTTCGGTTCTGGTTCTTCCCGTGAGCACGCAGCCTGGGCCATTGCAGGTGCAGGCTTCCGTGTAGTCATCAGCTCTTTCTTCGCTGATATCCACAAGAACAACGAGTTGAATAACCTCGTTTTGCCTGTAGTGGTAAGCGAGGAATTCCTGAAGGAACTCTTCGAGAGCATCGACAAGGATCACAAGACAGAGGTGAAGGTAGATCTTCCTAACCAGACTGTTACCAATCTTGCTACAGGCAAGAGCGAGCACTTCGAAATCAACGGCTACAAGAAGCACTGTCTGGAGAACGGTTTGGACGATGTAGATTTCCTCGTTCAGAACCGTGACAAGGTAGAGGCTTGGGAAGCTAAGAACAAGTAATCAAGTAATTATGAACGTTAACGCAAAGAGAGATAGTTCTCGTATCAGGGAGATTGAGATCATGGACTGCACGCTACGCGATGGCGAGCAGACCAATGGTGTCAGTTTTCTCCCACACGAGAAATTGATGATAGCAAGAATGCTGTTGCACGATATCAATGTTGATCGCATTGAGGTGGCTTCAGCGCGTGTGTCGGAAGGCGAAAAGGATGCTGTCGCTCGTATTTGCCGTTATGCCAAGACCATAGGTAAACTGGATTCCGTTGAGGTATTGGGATTCGTGGATAACAACAAGAGCGTGGATTGGATTGCCGAATGCGGCGGTCATGTCATCAATCTCTTGGCGAAGGGTAGCTACAAGCACTGCACCCAGCAGCTCAAGATGTCGCCTGAGGAGCATCTCGCTCATATCAAGCAGACCATCGACTATGCTTTGAGCAAGAATTTCACCGTAAATCTCTATCTGGAGGACTGGTCGAGCGGTATGCGCGACAGCCGTGACTATCTCTTCACGATGATGGACGAGCTGGTGAAGTTGCCTATTAAGCGCTTCCTGCTTCCTGATACTTTGGGTATCCTGAACCCATTGCAGTGTGTGGAGTATATGCGCCAGATGGTTCGCCGTTATCCGGACTCTCACTTCGATTTCCATGCCCACAACGACTACGATTTGGCAGTGAGCAACTCGCTGGCAGCCGTATTGAGCGGTGCCAAGGGTCTCCATGTCACTGTGAATGGTTTGGGCGAGCGCTGCGGCAATGCGCCTTTGGCGAGTGTTCAGGTGATTCTGAAGGATATGTTCGGGGCAAAGACCAATATCAAAGAAGACCGCCTGAACGATATTTCCCGATTGGTTGAAGGATACAGCGGCATCGCCGTGGCTCCGAATACCCCTGTGGTGGGCGATAATGTCTTCACTCAGGTAGCTGGTGTGCATGCCGATGGCGACAACAAGGACAAGCTTTATTGCAACGACCTGGTGCCAGAGCGTTTCGGCAGACATCGTGAGTATGCACTGGGTAAGAATTCCGGTAAGGCTAACATTATCCAGAACCTTAACGAACTGGGCTTGGAGTTGACGCCGGAGCAGACCAAGGCTGTGACCAAGCGAATCACCGAACTCGGCGACCGCAAGGAGCTGGTAACCCAGGACGACCTGCCATACATCGTCAGCGATGTGCTGAAGCATAGCACACCTGAGGATAAGGTAAAACTGGTCAGTTACATGGTATCCACTTCTTATGGATTGAAGCCTATCGCCAGCGTGAAGGTAGAAATAGAGGGTAAGGAGTATGAAGACCGTAGCTCTGGTGATGGTCAGTATGATGCCTTCGTCAAGGCTCTTCGCAACATCTACAAGGTGAAGCTCGGCAAGACCTTCCCTACGCTCGACAACTATCAGGTAACCATCCCACCTGGTGGCCGTACCGATGCCCTCGTCCAGACCGTCATTACCTGGCGTGAAGGCGACCGCATCTGGCGTACCCGAGGCTTGGATGCCGACCAGACAGAGGCTGCTATCAAGGCAACGCTCAAGATGCTCAATATGTATGAGGCAGATAAGAGCGATGAACAGCCGGCATCGCCTCGAAATTTAGATATGGAATAAAAACAATTAAAAAATCAGATAAGATGAAATTAAACATTGCAGTTCTCGCCGGTGATGGTATCGGACCAGAGATTATGAAGCAGGGCATAGCAGTTATGCAGGCCATTGCAGAGAAGTTCAACCACGAGTTTACTTACAACGAGGCTATCTGCGGTGCTCACGCTATCGACGAGGTAGGTGATCCATTCCCAGAGGAGACCTTCAAGACTTGTATGGATGCTGATGCTGTACTTTTCGCAGCCGTTGGTGACCCACGTTTCGACAACAACCCTACAGCCAAGGTTCGTCCTGAGCAGGGTTTGCTCGCTATGCGTAAGAAGTTGGGCCTCTTCGCCAATGTCCGCCCTGTGGCTACATTCGATTGCCTGCTCCATAAGTCACCATTGAAGGATGAGCTCCTGAAGGGTGCTGACTTCGTAGTCATCCGCGAGTTGACTGGTGGTATGTACTTCGGTGAGAAGTATCAGGATAACGATAAGGCATACGATACAGATATCTACACCCGTCCTGAGATTGAGCGCATCCTGAAGGTAGCTTTCGAGTTTGCCATGAAGCGCAACAAGCACTTGACAGTAGTAGATAAGGCAAACGTATTGGCATCTTCTCGTCTCTGGCGTCAGATTGCCAAGGAGATGGAGCCACAGTATCCTGAGGTAAACACCGACTATATGTTCATCGACAACGCTTCTATGCGTGTGTTGACTGAGCCTACCTTCTTCGATGTCATCGTTACTGAGAACACCTTCGGTGATATCCTTACCGATGAGACCTCTTGCATCACCGGTTCTATGGGCTTGCAGCCATCTAGCTCTTTGGGCGAGCACACCCCATTGTTCGAGCCTGTTCACGGTTCATGGCCACAGGCAGCTGGCAAGAACCTGGCTAACCCTGTAGCTCAGATTCTTTCAGCAGCCATGTTGTTGGAGCACTTCGGTTTGAACGAGGAGGGTGCCTTGATCCGCAAGGCTGTAGATGCTTCTCTTGATGCCAATGTACGCACTCCTGAGATTCAGGTTGAGGGTGGTGCTCACTATGGCACAACAGAGGTTGGCGAGTGGATCGTCAACTGGATCAAGAATGCTTAATCTGGATTGATTTTTAGAAGTATTCTTACAAGATAGAATTTTGATTTGATTAGCCTTAAGGGAAAGAATATTTTTCCTTAAGGCTATATATATTTATCCTTAAGGAAAAATATTCTTTTCCTTAAGGATAAATTTCGTATCGCTGAAACCCGGAAAAACAAGGAGTTTTGCTTCTGTTTGTTTTATTTTGAAAATTCTAAACATCTTTTATCTTTCCTTTTTTGGCTGATTGCGTAACTATTTGTATTTTTGCAGCATGAAAAAGAAAAGTATCATATTATATATAGGTTGTTTGTTGGCTACACCTCTGTTTGCTCAGCAAAACAATTTGACGGCTGATTCCAAGGTTGATGATGTAGCATTGCACGATTCCAAGGCTCAGAACAAGGCGCTGCGCGATTCTCTGGCGGCAGCTACGAGCGTACTTGCCTATCATCCTGACAGCATCGATCTGCGCCTGAAGAAGGCTGCGTGGAATATCCAGCTGGAACAGTGGAGTTATGCCAAGGATGATCTGGATAAGGTGTTGTTCCTCAACAATACCAATATCGCAGGTCTCTTCTACCGTGCATTCGTTAACGAGAAGCTTCTGCGCTATAACTTTGCCCGTCTTGATTATCAGAACCTTCTGGTTCTGGTGCCTGGTAACTTCCAGGCACAGCTCGGTCTGGCGTTGCTGAATGAGAAGGACAAGCACTATACCGAGGCGTATGATGGCATCAACAATCTGATAGAGCAATATCCGGATAGTGCAACGGCTTATGCAGCACGTGGCGGTATGGAGAAGGAGCGTGGTCAGCTGGAACTTGCCGAGTATGATTACGCCAAGGCAATCTCCCTCGATGAGGATAATGCAGATTACCGCATCAACCGTATCGATCTCCTCATCATGCTCAACAGAAAGTTGGATGCCTATCGCGAACTGGAAGCCTTGCAGAAGAAGGGCGTTGCTCCTGGTCGTCTGCAAGATTTCTACCGCAGATTGCGTCGCAAGAAATAATCGTTGATAAGCTGTGCTACCCGGATTACTTCCTCGTCTCTCATCGTAGAGTTGCAGGGAAGGCTCAGCTCCTGGCAGGCAATGTTCTGGGTAATCGGCAGTTGATAATGTCGAAGCTCAGGATATCCCAATTGTTCATTGGGTGGTATAGGGTAGTGTATCGCAGTTTCTACAGATTCATCCCTTAGAAACTCCCTCAGTCTCATTCTTTCTTCGGTCATGAAAGGGAAGATATGGAGTACATTGCTGAATGGATCTTCCAGTAATCTCTTCGGGATGCAGCGTTCCACGATGGCAGGGTGCAGATGGTCCATATAGAGCATCGCCTTCCTGCATCTGGCGATATGCTCATCGTGGGGATGTCTCAGCTTTACATTGAGTACAGCTGCTTGAATCTCATCCATTCTGGAATTGATACCCTGATATTCAAAATCAAATCTGCTGGTTCTTCCATAATCGTGGAGGGCTCGGATAGCCTCAGCCAGCTCTTCATCATCGGTTGTCACGGCTCCCGCATCGCCCAATGCTCCCAGGTTCTTGCTTGGGTAGAAACTGTGGGCGCCGGCATCTCCCAAGGCACCTGTGTGCCTGATGCTTTTCTGGATGGCATTACAGTCGATGATATCTATCTGGTCCTGATAGGTGAAATCCTCGTCTATCTGATTTTGATAGGTGATATTTTCGTCTTCTTGATTCAGCTTTTTTCTGATAGCCTCTCGTGCAGAGCTGTTGACGTATCCGCATCCGAAAGCCTGTGCGTTGTCTTCGAATATCAGCAGATCGTTCTCCTTGCAGATCTCCTGGATTCTTTCCGTCCAGGCTAACTTGCCGTAGAGATGTACCAGCATAATACCCCTGGTTTTATAGGAGATGTTGCTCTCTATGAGGTTCTCGTCGATTTGCTGTGTCTCTGGGTTGGGTTCTACGAGGATAGGAACCAGCCCCACACTCGTGATGGAAAGAATGGTGGCGATATAGGTGTTGGCTGGCACCAGAATCTCATCACCCTGGTGGAGCTTGCCAATAGCCATTTCTCCCATCAGAATCAGTTTGAGAGCATCCAGTCCGTTACCGCATGATATGCAGTACTCGGTGCCGATGAAAGTGGCATAATTCTTCTCAAACTGCTTCACGCATCTTCCCTGTAAGTACCATCCGCTACTTACTACCTGATTGATTTCCTTCTTGATCTCTTCTTCGTATGGGGCATTGATAGCCTTCAGGTCAAGATACTTGATGGCTTTCTTTTCGTTTTCTGTTTCCATTTCCTTTATTTTTGATGAATAGTAAGAAGCAGGGAATGCTTGGTACTATGGGTTATTCTGCTTCTACAGCCTTCTTTCAGGATAAGAGCCTGATTGGGATGATTGAGCGTGATGGTCCTTGCAGATGGCTGGTTATCTATAATCTGGATGGTGATTTCTCCAGCCAGTGCAATCAGCATCACAGGACTTTCTCCCAGTTCCATGGGAGTCTCGGGCTGTATGGCGCCAAGATGAATCCATTCCATTCTCTTGATATCAAATGGGATATGGGTATTTTCCTCGGCGACGGTAAGGCTGCCGCGAGGATCATATATCTTGGGAAGTTCTATGATTTCTATTTTCTTCATATATATTAGAACGCAGGATAGCGGGCGATATTGTATGAATTGAAAGGAAAAAAGTAAGTTATTGGAAAAATAGGGGGAATATAAAAATGTAAAGAGCAGCTATCTTCTCAGACAACTGCTCTACATTCAATAGGTATTAGTCTTCTTTAAGGTAAAAAGATTGTATTCAGGATAACGTTTGCAAAGGTAGCAAAAATATTTGGTTTAAAAAAATAAATTCTAAACTATTTTTAAAAAAAATGCTTTTTTCTTGTTTTTGCTCTGTTTTTCTTTAGTTTTTCCCCATCAATTCTACATTTATTTAATTAATAACTAGTGTGAATGGGATCCAATAGGGAAGATATGGAAAACAAAAAAGGAAACCCTTTTTTGAAAGGATTTCCTTTTTGCGAGGTGTCTAGCGGAGTCGAACCGCTCTACACGGTTTTGCAGACCGTTACCTAACCGCTCGGTTAAGACACCTTGTAGAGTTTTAGTTACCATTTCTGATAAGCGAGTGCAAAGGTACTACTTTTTTTTGAATCCACCAAATCTTTCCGCATCTTTTTTCGAAAAACATTCGAATTTTTCAAAAATATTCATTTTCGGAGTCTATTTTTTCCCTTCTTCTTGCACTGTTCATAAAATGCGCAACCACTGCACCGGTAGTTGCCATCCTTGCATTTGTTTGCCTGTTGCAACGATTTATAAATACGAAAGGCGGCATACAGGATGCATGCCGCCAGTATCGTTGCAATGATGGTGTATTGTATCATCATTTTCTTTTAGAGTTTAAAAATCCCTCTTTAACCTACGGCATTGTAGCCATTGGTAGAGTTCTTACGCATAATGTCGCGGATGTTCATCTCCTTGAAACCCTCGGCACGCTTCTGCTCCTCCAACTCTTCCTCTTCCTCGATATCCTTCTCGGAACGGGTAAAGGTGAAGGTCTTGTACTTAAATTCTGCGATAGCCCAACCTACGAGTGCTACCACGATTAATGCGAATAATCCTACTACTGCGTTCATTTCTTTCTCCTTATTATATAATAATGTATATTTTAATAATCGTCATCAGCTACGTCCTCAGCATCATCGAGTCCCAGGTTCTCTGGATCCTCAAAGGTAGTACGGTAGCTTTCCTCGGTGAGCTTGTCGTCATCGAATGCATCATCGTCCTCATCTGGATCATTGTAGTGATCCTCAATCTCTGGTGCATCCTCATCGTCTTCGTCACGGTCCAGCAGGTCTTCGTCGCGGTCCATGTCTTCATCCATAAACTTCATGCGGATCTTCTCCTGCTTTGGCTTCTCCTTGGCAAAGATAGCCTCTACCCAGGTGCCCTTTGGTACTACGAGTACTTCGTAGTCATCAGCGAGCTTCTTCTCATAGAGACCACCTGGTTTCTTCAGACGGTCCTTTGGAAGGGTAGTGGTACTGATGTCGAAACCGCTCTCGATGATATCCTTGATGCTCTGAGACAGACTATCCCAGCCACCGCCAAAGTTACGCTCCAGCACTTCGATGAGCTTGGTAGCTGTTATGTGGCCGATGTTCTCATAGGTGAGGTCAGTCACACGCATGATAGGACGCTTCTTGATGGCATACTTCTCGTTCTTGTCGTCGATACGGAAGGTACCGATCTTGAAGCCACGGTCTATCAACTTATCGAGCACTTCAGTACGGTCAATCTTGACTGGCTCAATCTCGAAAGCACTACGAATGATGTCGAGATATCTACGCTGATTATCCTTCAGGTCGTTGTCTTTCTCGGCAGCTTCCCAGAGACGGAAAACATCATTCTCCTGGAGATCCCAGACACTGCTCTTGGTCAATGTCTTGAGGGTGATATTTTTTTCATTTTTCATTGTTGTACGTATTTTGATTGCAAAAGTAAGTACTTCTTTTTATATATCCAAATTTTCGAGCTTATTTTTTTGCTTTTCTGCATTTTTTTTTCTTTTATCCTAAAAACTTATGCGTGTTTCGTTTTTTTTCATTACCTTTGTGGCGAAAAAATAATTGATATGAGTGAACCATTAGCTGAAAGAATGAGACCTCGCTCGCTCGCCGATTATGTCGGACAGAAGCATCTGGTAGGCGAGGGTGCCGTGCTGCGCAAGATGATAGACGCAGGGCGCATATCCTCTTTTATTCTCTGGGGACCTCCGGGAGTGGGCAAGACTACTTTGGCGCAGATAGTAGCCCAGACCCTGAAGGTCCCTTTCTACACCCTTTCTGCCGTTACCAGTGGCGTAAAGGATGTGCGCGAGGTGATAGAGAGAGCGAAGAGTGGCAGATTCTTCAATTCTGCTTCTCCTATCTTATTTATTGATGAGATTCATCGTTTCTCCAAGAGTCAGCAGGACTCTCTGCTGGGGGCAGTGGAGAAGGGTATTGTCACCTTGATTGGTGCTACCACGGAAAATCCCTCTTTCGAGGTAATCCGTCCGCTCCTTTCCCGTTGCCAGCTCTATGTGCTCAAACCGTTGGAGAAGGAAGACCTGGAGGGACTCCTGCAGCGTGCCATCACCGAGGATGTGGAACTCAAGCAGAAGAAGATTGAGTTGAAGGAAACCGCAGCCATGCTCCGCTTCAGTGGCGGTGATGCCCGTAAACTGCTCAATATCCTGGAACTGGTGGTGGAATCTGCAGGCAGCGATGAAGTGGTTATCACCGATAAGATGGTAGAGGAACAGTTGCAGCAGAATCCGCTGGCTTATGATAAGCAGGGCGAGATGCATTATGACATCATCTCTGCCTTCATCAAGAGTATTCGAGGCAGTGACCCTGATGCGGCGCTCTATTGGATGGCGCGTATGATAGAGGGCGGCGAAGATCCGCAGTTTATCGCCCGGAGAGTGGTGATCAGTGCAAGCGAGGATGTGGGGCTGGCGAATCCGAATGCCCTCCTGCTGGCGAATGCTGCCTTCGATACGGTGATGAAGATAGGCTGGCCTGAGGCAAGGATTGCACTTGCCGAAGCGGTGGTGTATCTGGCTACCAGTCCGAAGAGCAACAGTGCATATCTGGGCATCAATGACGCCATTGCCACGGTGAAGCAGACCGGTAATCTGCCTGTGCCGCTGCATATCCGCAATGCGCCTACCAAACTGATGAAAGACCTGGGCTATCATGATGGCTATAAATATCCTCACGATTATCCGGGACATTTCACAGAGCAGCAATATCTACCTGATGAGCTGAAAGACGCCAGATTCTGGCAGCCGCAGCATTCTCCTTCAGAAGAACGACTCTATAACTGGATGGTTACCTGCTGGGGAGAAAGATTCAAGAACCGCTAGGCGTTCCGACGGATTTGCAATCCGTCGTTAAAAAATGTTCGACCTTTTAAAACCGGGGGATTTAAAATCCCCCACATCAAATAATTTATTACGAGAAAATGACTATTCATCAAGACCCGGAACTAGTGATGACACTCCAGAGCGTCATCGAGTTCATTGGAACCTTTGCATTTGCCCTTTCGGGCATCAGACTTGCCGCCAGCAAGCATTATGATTGGTTGGGCGGATTTGTGTGTGGTGTGGCTGTAGCTATCGGAGGCGGAACCATTCGCGACGTGATGCTGGGCTTGAATCCTTTCTGGATGTCGAGTCCTATCTATCTTCTGTTTACGTTCTTGGCCCAACTGGTGGTGATTGTGTGCCATCATTATCTGAAGCGTCTGGACAACACCTGGTTTCTTTTCGATACCCTCGGTTTGGCGCTTTTCAATATCGCTGGAATCCAGAAGACCCTCGATTGTGGCTTCCCATTCTGGGTAGCTATCATTATGGGATGTATCACGGGCTCCTTTGGAGGAGTCATCCGCGATGTGCTTCTCAACGAGGAACCGGTTATCTTCCGCAAGGAAATCTATGCGATGGCTTGTGTGTTGGGCGGCCTGGTTTACTGGGCTTTCAGCTATCTGGGCTTGAGCCTCTATATTACAGTGGTTGCCTCCTTCCTCACCGTCTGCATCATCCGCCTGCTCGCCGTGAAATACCATATCTCGCTGCCTACGCTGCGTGATGAGGAGGATAAGAAAGAATAATTTAGAATTAAACAATAACATTAAACGATAAACACTAATTAATGAGAAGAGAGAAAATCTTTGGAATGCTGATTTTGGCGATGATGCTGATGTTTCAGACTTCATCGCTGATGGCACAGAACAAACGTGAATTCCGTGGCGCCTGGATCCAGTGTGTCAACGGTCAGTATTTGGGTAAATCAACCCAGCAGATTCAGTCGATGCTCACCAAGCAACTTGACGAATTGCAGAAGGATGGCGTGAATGCCATCATCTTCCAGGTGCGTGCCGAATGTGATGCCCTTTATCAGAGCGACCTTGAACCTTGGAGCAAGTTCCTCACCGGTGTCCAGGGCAAGGCTCCATCGCCTTATTGGGATCCGCTGGAGTGGATGGTTGAGCAGTGTCATCAGCGTGGAATGGAGATTCATGCCTGGATCAATCCTTACCGTGCCAAGCATGGTTCTACCTCGTTCTCCCAGGTATCATCCCAGAGCGTGGTGAAGAAGCATCCGAACCTCTGTTTCAACTATGATAATCTCGTACTTCTCAATCCGGCACTTCAGGAGGCTGCAGATTATACCTGCCAGGTGGCTGCTGATATCGTGAGCCGTTATGATATCGATGGTTTTCATATCGACGACTACTTCTATCCTTATCCGGTAGCTGGCAAGCAGATTCCTGATCAGCAGATGTATGCAGCCAATCCTCGTGGTTTCCGTAATATCGGCGATTGGAGAAGAGATAATGTGAGCCGGTTCGTCAAGCAGTTGGGTGAAACCATCCATCGTGTCAAGCCTTGGGTGAAGTTCGGCGTTTCTCCTTTCGGTATCTATCGCAACCGGAAAAACTCTCCGATCGGATCTCAGACTTTCGGTCTTCAGAACTATGATGATCTCTATGCAGATGTTCTCCTCTGGGTAAACAATGGCTTCATTGATTACTGTGTGCCTCAGATCTATTGGGAGATAGGTAACAAGGCGGCAGATTACAAGACCCTCATCCAGTGGTGGAACAAGTATGCCGGCAACCGTCCTCTTTATATAGGTGAGGATATCGAGCGTACGGCGAAGTTTGCTGATCCTACGAATCCGAAGAGTCATCAGCTGCCAGCCAAGCATCGCCTTCACCAGCAGATGAATAATGTACAGGGCACCGTGCTCTGGTATGCCAAGACTGCAGCAGATAACGTAGGCAACATCGGACATACTCTGCGCGATTATTACTGGAAATATCCTTCGCTTCCTCCATTGATGCCGTTTCTCGACGATAAGGCGCCAAAGGGTGTGAAGAGTCTGAAGATGGAGTGGACTGAGAAGGGACCACTGCTTACCTGGAAGGCTCCAAAGGCAAAGAAGAAGAAATGGGGCGATGTCGCCAACCGTTTTGCCATCTACCGTTTTGAAAAGGGAGCGCCTGTGAATCTCAATGATGTCACCGCTCTCCAGGCTGTTGTTTACGATACCACCTATCCGATACCATACGTAAAGGATCAGAAATATACCTATGTCGTTACAGCGCTCGATCGCGTAGGTAACGAGAGTAAGGGTAAAAAGAAAACCGTTTCGCTTTAGGCGAAGCGGTTTTTCTTGTTTCTGTCATTCTGATTCAGAGCGTTTTTTCTTGTTAAAAGCCTGGAATTGTACCTTTATCCATAAAAAAACACTAAAAAGATTCAGTATCTCAAATTTTATTTGTACTTTTGCAGAGTCATTTCAGCGTTCCATTTGTTTTCTAATGCAACACTAAGATGAATGGAGTGCTGATTTGAGAGGATTGCTGAGAAACCTAGATGTTGATCAGAACCTAATTAATATTACTAACTTTAAGTGTTGCTAACTTTAGGGATGAAAATTAAGAGTTTTTTGATGGCAGCCTTGGCGGCTTTTTCTTTGTCCGCTAGCGCTCAGTCTTTGTCTCCAGGCACCAAGTGGCACTGGGACAAGGGTACAATCGTAGTGGAGACACCAGAGCGTCCTGCAGGACAGCAGAATGTTTTGGGATTGAGGGCTCCTAAGTTGAAGACAGTACGTGTGGGCTTTGTCGGTCTCGGTATGCGTGGTCCTTGGGCAGTAATGCGTTTCTGCCACATTCCGGGTGTAGAGATCGTTGCCTTGTGCGATTACGAGGAGGCTCGTGCAGAGAAATCACAGGAGTACTTGCGCAAGCAGGGCTTGAAGCCTGCTGACATCTATAGCGGCGAGAAGGGTTATGAGGCTTTGTGCAAGCGTTCTGACATCGACCTGGTTTATATCGCAGCCGACTGGAATCACCATTTCCCAGTTGCCAAGTTTGCGATGGAGAATGGCAAGCATACAGCCATCGAGGTTCCTAGTGCCATGAATCTGGATCAGTGCTGGAGCCTGATTAACTTGAGCGAGCAGACTCGCAAGCATTGCTTCATCTTGGAGAACTGCTGCTACGACTATTATGAGATGAATGCGCTGGCTATGGCTCAGGATGGCGTTTTCGGTGACATCATCCGTGCTGAGGGTGCTTATATCCACTGTCTCGAGGACTTCTGGGATGCTTACTGGAAGGATCCGGCTGACAATGACAAGGACAACCTCCACTGGCGTATGAAGTATAACATGGAGAACCGTGGTGATGTTTATCCTACTCATGGCTTGGGCCCTGTTGCTCAGTGCTTGAATATTCACCGTGGCGACCGCTTTACTACGCTCGTTGCCATGGACACAGAGTCTTTCGTGGGTAAGGACTGGGTGAAGAACAAGAGCGGCAAGGAGTGCAAGGAGTTCCGCAATGGTGACCATACTACTACCTTGATGCGCACAGCCAAGGGTAAGGTGGTGGAGATTCAGCATAATGTGATGACTCCTCAGCCATACAACCGTCTGTTCAAGCTCACAGGTACCAAGGGTTACGCTACCAAGTATCCTACCGAGGAGTTTGCACTCTCTGGCGAGGCACTCAAGGGTACAGGTGCTCCTCAGATGGACAACCTCAATGCTCATGGCTTCATGAACAAGGAGCAGAAGGAAGCTTTGATCAAGAAGTATTATCACCCAATCTTGAAGAAGTATGGTGAACTGGGCCGTCAGATGGGTCATGGTGGTATGGACTTCATTATGGACTCTCGTCTGGTTTACTGCTTGCAGAATGGTTTGCCATTGGATATGGATGTTTATGATTTGGCTGAGTGGTGCTCTTTGGCTGAGTTGGGTGCTCTTTCTATGGACAACAACAGCGCTGCTGTTACCTTCCCAGACTTCACCCGTGGTTTCTGGAACAAGCAGGATGGTTACAAGCATCAGTATGCTTCTCCTGAGGCTGAGGCTGCTACAGAGGCTGCCGCTGCAGCTTATACCAAGTCACAGAAGGAGGCTACTGCTAAGTTCAAGTTGTGGAATCTTTATGATGCTGTAGCTGCTGCCAAGAAGGCTAACAATGCCAAGGCTTTGAAGTCGGCTACTGCTAAGTACAACAAGGCTGTAGCTGCTGCCAAGAAGGCAATGAATGCTAAGAAGTAATATCAATTCCCCATAAAAAATCAATCCCGGCTCTGAGATTCTAACGATGAATCTCGGAGTCGGGATTAATTTTTTGTTAAATTCTCGGAAAAACTTGGTCGTTTCGTGTATTTGATGTATATTTGCAAATCATAAGATAAGTATTTCTTGCAAATAGAATATATAACTTAAGAGAAGATAGAAAATGAAACGGATTAAGGTTTTAGTTTTTAGTATGTTGGCTGCTATGATGCTTGCATCTTGCGGTACAACGCAGAAGGTGCCTCTTACGGGTCGCACCCATCGCATCTCTGTCTCAGATGCACAGGTGTTGAGCTTGTCTAATCAGGAATATACCAAGTACATGGCTTCGGCGAAGAAATCTACCAATGCAGCGAAGACTGCGCAGGTGGTAAGAGTCGGAAAGCGACTGGCTGCTGCCGTGGAAACTTATCTCAAGGAGAACGGATACGCCAATGATCTGCAGAACTATTCATGGGAATTCAACCTCGTGCAGGACAACAGTGTGAATGCCTTCTGTATGCCTGGCGGAAAGATTGTGGTATATGAGGGCTTGCTCCCAGTGGCTTCCAGCGATAACTCGCTCGCCATTGTACTGGGCCACGAGATAGCACACGCCGTGGCTAAGCATAGTGCCGAGCAGCTTTCCAAGGCTCAGAACCAGCAGGTAGGTACCAGCATTCTGAGTGGTGTACTGAATCAGGCAGTAGGTAATGGAGTCGGAGATTTGGCGGGTGCCGTAGCCGGACAGTACTTCTCCTTCCGTAATCTGAAGTATTCGCGTGAAAACGAAACAGAAGCCGACTATATGGGCTTGATCTTTGCTGCGATGGCAGGCTACGATCCTCAGCAGGCGATACCTTTCTGGGAACGTATGGCTGAGGCTTCGGGCAATCAGGGCAAGAGTGATATCTTCAGCGATCACCCTTCCGATGCCAAGCGTATTGCTGCCTTGAAGGCGGCGATGCCTACTGCGCTGAAGTATTACAAGCCTCAGGGAAAGACTTCCGTATCTACTACTAAGAAAACGGGCGTCAAGACCATCAAGGCTAGCTCGCTGATGAAGAAATCAACTAAAAAATAACGATATGATGGAATATATCTCTCAAAACCTCTGGCTATTTTGGACAGTCATCATGTTCATCTGCCTCATCCTGGAGTTGTCTTCCGGCGACTTCTACGTGACTTGTTTTGCCATCGGTGCGCTCATCAGCATACCTGTGGCTGTGATGGATGCTCCGTTCTGGGTTCAGGTAGTGGTCTGGGCGGTATGTTCCGTACTCAGTATCCTGTTGATCCGTCCGCATCTGGTAAAGGCTATCCATAGGGGAGCCGATCATCGGGAGAGTAATTCCGATGCCCTTGCCGGACAGATAGGCGAGGTGAGTGAAACCATCGTTGCCGGTGGGTATGGAAGAGTGAAGCTCGATGGTGATGACTGGAAGGCAGAAGCTCCGGGCGCTGCTGGTGATATCGCCAAGGGCACCCGTGTAAGAGTGATGGGTCACCAGTCTATCATTCTCCAGGTAGAGAAGTACTAACTTTTAATTATAAACATCATGGAAATAGGACTTTATGTATTGATTGCTCTAGTGCTGCTTGCACTGGTAGTGGTAAAGAAAACCATCGTGATCATTCCTCAGAGTGAGACCAGAATCATCGAGCGGTTGGGTCGCTATTATGCTACCCTGAAGCCAGGTATCAACATTATCATTCCTTTCATCGACCAGGCCAAGACCATCGTGGCGATGCGTAGAGGAAGCTATACTTATACCAGCAGCATCGACCTTCGTGAACAGGTTTATGATTTCGACCGTCAGAATGTGATTACCAAGGATAATATTCAGATGCAGATCAATGCACTGCTTTATTTCCAGATTGTAGATCCTTTCAAGAGTGTTTATGAAATCAACAATCTGCCTAATGCGATAGAGAAGTTGACTCAGACTACCCTGCGTAACATCATCGGTGAGATGGAGCTCGACCAGACACTTACTTCCCGTGACACCATCAACACCAAGCTCCGTGCGGTGCTTGACGATGCCACCAACAAGTGGGGAATCAAGGTAAACCGTGTAGAGTTGCAGGATATCACTCCTCCTGAGAGTGTGCTCCAGGCGATGGAGAAGCAGATGCAGGCAGAGCGTAACAAGCGAGCTACCATCCTTACTTCAGAAGGTGAGAAGGAGAAGCAGCGTCTGCTCTCCGAAGGTGAGAAGGCGGCGATTGTCAACAAGGCTGAGGCTGCCAAGCAGCAGGCAATCCTGAGAGCTGAAGGTGAGGCTACCGCCCGCATCCGCAAGGCTGAGGCTGAGGCCATCGCCATCCAGAAGATTACCGAAGCCGTAGGACAGAGTACCAATCCTGCTAACTATCTGCTGGCACAGAAATACATTACCATGATGCAGGAAGTGGCTCAGGGTAAGGATAATAAGGTGGTTTATCTGCCATACGAGGCTACCAACCTCCTGGGATCCATCGGTGGCATCAAGGATTTGTTCAACAGTAAGTAAACTAAAAAATATGAGTAAGAAAATTTGTATTGTTGCTGGAGCGAGACCTAACTTCATCAAGGTGGCTCCTGTGATGAGAGCGATAGAGAATGCCCGGAATGCGGGCGGGGAGATGGAGTGCAAGCTGGTCTATACCGGTCGCGAAGACGATGAGACCCTTGAAGATTCTCTTTTCTCTGACTTGGGTATCCGCAAGCCGGATGTTTATCTGGGCGTGGAATGTGAGAATATGAATGAGCTGACCGGTATGGTGATGGCACAGTTTGAGCGCTATCTCCAGCAGAATCCTACGGATGTGGTGATTGTGGTGGATGATCTGGCTTCTACCATGGCTGTGGCTATCGTCACCAAGAAGCAGGGCGTTCAGTTGGCTCACATCGCAGCAGGTACCCGTAGCTTCGATATCACCATGCCAAAGGAAATCAACCGTCTGGTGATTGATGGACTCTCTGATATCCTCTTCACCGCAGGTATCTCCAACAACAGTATCGCCAACAAGGAGGGTGCCGAACTCTCTAAGGTCTATATGGTGGGTAATGTACTCATTGATAACATCCGGTTCCTGCAGCAGCGCATGAAGCGTCCTCAGGTGATGGACGAGCAGCATCTGGAGGATGGCAAGTATATGGTGCTTACCTTGAACCGCAAGGCCATCGTCAACAATATCGATGAGATGAAGACCTTGATCTCAACGATCGACAGTGTGGCTCGCCAGGCAGGCATCAAGGTTCTGGCTCCTTTGCGTGGCAAGGCATTGGGATTCGTGCTTGCCTTCAAGGCTTACCAGGATGTGGCTGACCATCAGTCAGGTATCATGGTTGTGCAGCCTCAGGGTTATCTCGATTTCTCTTATCTCTCAGCCCACGCTATGGGTGTAATCACCGATTCGGGTAATGTGGCAGAAGAGGCTACCTTCAATGGAGTGCCTTGCATCACCCTGAATAGCTATACCGAGCATCAGGAAACCGTAACCGTAGGAACCAACGAACTCGTTGCTGAAGACCCAGAGAAGCTTCAGCAGGCTATGGAGAAGATTGTGAAGGGTGAATGGAAGAAGGGTGGCATTCCTGATAGATGGGATGGACGGTCTGCAGAACGCATCGTTCAGATTATCTGTGGATAATCACTACTCAATACAATAAATAATAAAGCCAGCGACCGAAAAATCGCTGGCTTTATTGTTTGTCATTTAATCGGTTCCGAAACCGGATAATCATACTGTTTGTAATAGGAAGGAGTCTTTGGGGTGTTATACCAGTTTCCTTCTACGCTTACTCCGATGGAGAAGTTCTTGTTGGTGTATCTGACTCCGGCACCTAATACATTGGCACCGGCAGCACCCATGCCATATCCTCCAGGCATCACGCCCATTCCCCAGATGCCGGGATACATACCATATCTGCCATATCCGTAAGGACCATATCCGGCATAACGGTTGTAGATGGAATTGTAGTTGTTGGCAACGCTTACCTGTCCATACACGTATGCTTCCCAGTGCTCATCAAACTGATAGCCCAGAATGCCGTACACACCACCATCACGGAAATTATCGCCTCCGTAATTGATGTTGTTGAGATAGGTACCCAAAGCCATCCACAGCTTGTTGTCCTTGGTGAGCGGCGTGAGATACGTGGCATTGATGGTCTGGGTAAAACCGCCCCAGTGTGGCGCATGCTTGCCGAAAGTGGCGAAGACGGAAAGATCTACCGAAAGGTTCAGTCCCTTATGGAGTCCCCAACCATATCGGTTCCAGCCATATTTGCCCCAGTCATTTCCCCAATAGTCATAGCAGTTTCCCAATCCTCCCGAATTGACCAGATTGGAAATAGGATTATTATAATAATCACTATCCTGAGGACTCTTCAGATAACTGCCCATCTTGTAGAGTTCGTCACTGTTGGAATCGATATGCCGGATAGGGGTATAGGTGTTTTTTACGGGTTTTCCGCCATATACGATGGTCTTCCCGTCCTGATATACCGTATCGCCTGGCAACAGCCAGTCTTCCCTCGGACTATCCTGACTGTGCAGAGGTCCGAAGCTCACGTGCTGTGCCTGGGCTTTCATTCCTATCAGTGCGAAGCCCAGGAGAAGAAGATATAATCTTTTTGTTGTCATCATATCAAATCGTTTATGTAGCCTCATTTTCGAAGCTTTTTATGTTATTCACCAATTTTTGAGCATCATTTTGCCCGTTTCTGTCATTTTGCACGCAAAGATATAAAGAAAGTTTGAGAAAAGCATAACTTTTTAGAATAAAATCATTATCTTTGCAATCAATAACATAAAAAACAGATTTAAGTATTAAGAAAATGAAAAAGATAATAACGATATCTGCCCTTTTGCTGGCAGTTTTTGCTCCTCAGGCAATGGCGCAGGAACAGACTCAGCCTACTCAGCAGACTGCCCGTCCGGCATTCGACAATGAGTTGCTCCCTTGGGAGACACCTCGTGACACCACCTGCCACGAGGTACTGCTGGAAACCACGATGGGCAATATCTGTGTGGCTCTTTATAACGATACACCGCATCACCGCGACAACTTCCTCAAGCTCGTGAACAGCGGATATTACAACGGCTGTATTTTTCAGCGTGTCATCAAGAACTTCATGATCCAGGGTGGTGATCCCAACGGAGACGGAACAGGTGGATCTGAAGAGAATATTAAGGGTGAGTTCAGCAACAATGGAGTAGACAATGATATTTCCCATACAAGAGGGACTATTTCCATGGCAAGAGCCAGTGATCCGGACAGCGCAAGCTCGCAGTTCTTTATTGTTCAGGCAGACAGTACATTCCTGGACGGCGATTATGCAGGATTTGGTCATGTA